>Ga0209591_10000898_pt1 | contig 38264 bp, 24 predicted proteins | sample MAT01_FD_187207 | JGI IMG/M metagenome (GOLD analysis project Ga0209591, IMG submission 187207) | Freshwater microbial communities from Lake Fryxell liftoff mats and glacier meltwater in Antarctica - MAT-01 (SPAdes) (version 2) | ecosystem: Environmental > Aquatic > Freshwater > Ice > Liftoff... | reverse complement strand
TTAACAAAATATTATACTCTCCAATTAAAAGGATATCGATTAAAACTTAGAAATTACGATTTTATCAATTTCTATTTTAATTGTTTAAAAAAACGGACAAGCCGAATACCGTATTAAAAAGTAGGCAAAATTAAAACAAGTTTAAAAATGAACAGAAAAAATCTAATTTTATCAACACTCACAATTTTTCTTTTAACTTCTTCTTGTAATCAAGTAGCAAAAAAAGCTAATGAAGAAACACAAAAAGTGGCAACACAAACAAATGCAAAAGTGCAAAAGACAATAGACGAACTTAAACTAGTTTATGTTGAAGAAGGGGCACAAGAAATTATAACTTACGATGAAGTGAATGCTGCGCAACAAGCTTGGTGCGATGCTTTGGTTAAAATCGGAAAACTGAAAGAAGAAGGAGGAGATTACAAAGCCTTTGCGGAACAAGTGCTTTCAGAAGCATACAATTATGATAATGGAAAGGTATTTTTTAAACCTACATTGGCTTTTGGCGATCAAACTTTCAGAAACGATAAAAAAGGAGCATTAGCGTATTTTATAGGAGGAGACCCAGCATTTCCGGACGACAAAGGTTTTGCATTAGCACCTTGGGTAAAAGCTAGGTATGACAATGCAGGAGAAAAAAATGAGGGTATTCAAATTTATGGTTCTGTTGCAATAACAATGGGAAATGTTTGGGTTACAAGTAAAGATGGAAAAGTAGTAATGGTTGATAAAACTTGGGTGTTTAAAAAAGGCAAAGACGGTAAGTTGAAAATTATCGTTCATAAATCAGCTTTACCATTTACACCACCAACAAAATAAATCACTTCAGGGTTGGGTTTTAGACCCAACCCTAATTTTATAGCTAATGCGGGTAATAATAATTTATCTTTCATTTATTGCACTTTTAGTTTCAAACCCTTTAAATGCACAAAATACTCGTTTAAACGATCATAATTCTATTGGTTGGTATAATTATTTTGGAACCTATAAATTATCTCAAAAATTTGGTATTCATACAGAATATCAATTTCGTAGAAACGATATAATTACTGAATGGCAACAAAGTTTATTGCGTGTTGGTGTTAATTATCAAATTAATCCTAAAATTCAACTGAGATTTGGTTATGCTTGGATAGAAACCTACCCTTATGGAGAAATACCAATTAATGGAATGGGCAAAGACTTTACGGAACATCGCATATTTCAAATGGTTACAATTGCAGATAAAGTTTCTATTGTTGATTTTTCTCACCGCTTTATGCTTGAACAGCGATGGATAGGGCGCTACTCAAATGCTAATTTTACAAAAGAAGACGAGTTCCCATTTTTGAATAGATTCAGGTATATGTTTCGTATTCAAATTCCTTTAAAAGGCAAAGAAATAAAAGACAAAACACCCTATTTCGCTTTGTATGATGAAATATTTATTGGATTTGGTAAAAATGTGAATGAAAATATTTTTGACCAAAATAGAATAGGAATTTTATTTGGTTACAGATTTAGCCCTAAAGTTAGGATTGAAACAGGGTATTTAAATCAGATTCTTCAATTAGGAAGGGAAGTTAATAATAGAAATGTATTTCAACAAAATAATGGTATCATCTTGAATGCTATCTTTAATTTTGACTTGACAAAAAAGAAATAACATGATTGACTCTATAATTCCTTTACTTTCCTTAATTGCACTAGAAGTAATTTTAGGTATAGACAATATAATTTTTATTTCGATTTTGGCCGACAAGTTGCCAGAAAAGGAAAGAAATAAACTTCGTTATTGGGGTATTGGATTAGCAATGGTGATGAGGCTATGTTTATTAGCTGTTATTTCGTGGATTTTAAAACTAGACCAAACTTTGTTTACGCTTTTTGAAATTGACTTTTCAGGTAAGGGATTAATTTTAATATTTGGTGGTCTTTTTTTAATTTATAAAAGCACTAAAGAAATCTATCATAAAACAGAAATAGCTAACAGTGAAAATATACCTATTACCCAAATTAGAAATTTTGGGCAACTACTAACAGAAGTAATAATTCTCGATTTAGTATTTTCTATTGACTCTATCATTACCGCAGTTGGTATGGTTCAAGAACTTTGGGTAATGTACACAGCAGTAATAGTAACTGTTATTATTATGCTAATTGCATCTAAGCCAATAAGTGAATTTATTCGAAATCATCCATCATTTAAAATACTGGCATTATGCTTTTTGATGATGATCGGGGTTTCTTTATTAGCCGAAGGATTTCATTTTGAAATACCTAAAGGGTATATCTATTTTTCAATGGCATTTGCTTTTTTAGTCGATATTATACAAATGAAAACTACGAAACACAAGAAAACATAACTATTCTATAACCAAAGAAAGACCATGAATAAGAACTTAAAATAAACGTTAGCAACAATAATCTAAAGACAGGATGGAATTATTGCCAGTTTAGTAATAAAAGTAACTCAAACCAAAATAAATAAAATTGACCATTTAGTAAAGTCAATTTATAGACTTATTATATACAGACGGCACCATTTGGATGACGACCTTTTAGATACCTATCTATCTGAAATACATAAACTTATAGAACTTCTTAGTGTGAATGATTTATATTTACCTATTTTTATCAATGATGCCGCTCAGAAAAAAGAATACATTACCACACTTTCAAAAAGTTTCAGACAACTAAATAATTTTCCTAACAAAAGGAATCAACATACCGAAAACTTTTTTGAACAAGAACTTGATCGTTTTTTAGTTAATGTAACTTTACTTTATGAAGCAGTAAACAAAAATCCCATCTAATGGAAATATATAAAATTCAAATTATTGAATCCCTTGTAGTGTTGGCAGTCTATATAGTAGTTCACTACATAACTAAAACTTTTATTAATAATTCGCTAAAAAATACACATTTACAGCGTGGTAGAAGAAAAATTATTATCAAGGCTGTTCACATATTATCTTTTCTAACAGCCATGATTTTATTATCGGCTATATGGGGTCTTAAACAAAATGAAATAGCTGTTTTTGTTGGTACCATTCTTACTGCCTTAGGTATAACTTTTTTTGCTCAATGGTCATTACTTTCAAATATTACATCAAGTTTATTATTATTTTTTAACCACCCTATAAAAATTGGAGATACTATAAAAATATTGGATAAAGATTACCCATTTGAAGGCGAAATATCTGACTTGACTTATTTTTTTGTTCACCTTAAAACAGATAATGGAGAATTAATCACAATTCCAAACTCTCTTTTATTACAAAAATCAGTTTCTATTATTGAAAAGAATAATATTTAAAAATCAATTTGTTGATAAAAAAACTACTATTAGTAACAATTATTATTATTGTATTTGCAAAAACTTCTGTTGCTCAAAACTTTGATTTGGGTAGTTGGAACATTTTAAATCTAAAATACAATGTCAACAGCAAGTGGAGTGTATTTGGCGAAGCTCAATTACGTTCCTTGAAATTCTATGACAACTTTCACTACTATGAATACAAAGGAGGAGTTAATTATAAAGTTCACAAAAACGCAAACTTATCTCTTGGCGCAGGTAGTTATCAAACATATAAAGAAGGAGGCAATTTCGTCTTGCCTAAAAACAACGGTGAGTTTAGAATTTGGCCACAAATAATTATTTTTCAATCATTAGGAAAACTTAAAATAGAACAGCGATACAGAGCAGAATTAAGATTTACAAGTAATGGATATCGCAATCGTTTCAGATATAGATTGGGTTTATCCTATCCATTTGGCAAAGAAAAAAACAATTATAAACCTTATCAAATTACTGCAAGTAACGAACTTTTTTTTACTGACAAAGAACCATATTTTGAAAGAAACAGAATGTTATTTGCCTTCAATTATAAACCTTCAAAGTCTACAACATTGCAAGTTGGATATTTACATCAATTCGACTATAAAATTAACGATGAAACAGGCCGCGATTTTTTACAAATAGGCTACTTCTTTGAACTTTTTAGAAAGCAATCATCTAATAGTAATTATGAAATTGACCTTAAGGACAACTAATAAGTAAAATAAATATAATTTGACAATAGCCAAATATATTTTAAACCAACCCTTAGAAAGACAATACATTCTAAATATCAACCACTATTACCCAATGCTAATTTTCAAAAAGGCTGTATTAATTTCATTGATCAAAATGAAATGCCAATAGAAGTTTTGAGAAATTTTATTATTGATCGCGCTAAAATAGATTTATTAAAAATTAGAGAAGAATAATTAAAATCAAGAAAAAAATAATTATATTTTTTATAAACTACCGATATTACTTCTAAATCAAAATATATAATCCAACCTCAAGTAATTACTTTGATGCTCACGAACTATTGTTTGTACAATTTCTTTGTTAACGGCATTGTCTTTTGTTGAAATTAAAATACGGATACTAAAAGCCCTTAATGCATCAGCAACGCTCAATGTGCCTTCTGCACTGTCTTTCCGGCCATTAAAAGGGTATACATCCGGCCCTCTTTGGCATTGAGTATTTATATTGATACGACCAACCTGGTTTGCGAGTTCATCTATTAAATGTCCAATTATTTTAGGGTTACTACCAAATATGCTCAATTGCTGGCCAAAGTTTGACTGAACAATATAACTAATCACCTCTTCAATATTTTTATATGCAACAATTGGCACTACTGGACCAAATTGCTCTTCGGTATAAATCCTCATTTTATCATTCACAGGATATAATACAGTAGGATAAAAGAAGTTATCATTAACAACTCCCCCATTTTCATTAATAATTTCAGCACCAAATTGCTTGGCATCATTTACAAGACCAGTTAAATATTCCGTTTTACCCGGCTCTGGCAAAGGAGTAATTTTAACATCCTTCTCCCAAGGCATACCACATTTTAATTTTGCAACAGCCGATGTAAACTTTTGTATAAAACTTCCAGCAATATTTTCGTGTACAAAAATAATTTTAAGTGCTGTACATCGCTGCCCATTAAACGAGAGTGAGCCAGCCACTACTTCATTTACCGTTGTTTCTATATCTGCATCTGGTAAAATAATGGCAGGGTTTTTAGCATCTAGTCCAAGAACACTCTTTAGGCGATGGGGCTTTGGATGCAATTTTTTAATATCACTTGCACCCTTATTGGTGCCAATAAATGCAAACAAATCAATTTTGCCAGTCTCCATCAACACTCCTACTGTATCCCTTCCTTTACCGTAAATAATATTGATAACTCCTTTTGGAAAGCAGTCTTTGAAAATATTCAACAATGGCTTTATAAATAGCACACCATATTTAGCTGGTTTAAATACTACTGTGTTTCCCATTATCAAAGCAGGGATCAACGTTGTGAATGTTTCATTTAACGGATAATTATATGGCCCCATGCACAATGCAACACCCAGAGGTAATCTTCGTATTTGAGCGATTATACCTTCTTCATTTTCAAATTTAGAGTTGCGACGATCCTGATTTTTTAATTCTTTAATAGTATCTTCTATATAAATACAAGTTCTATCGAATTCTTTTTCGCTATCAGGTAAATTTTTCCCAATCTCCCACATTAATAATTTTACTACATCTGCTTTTTGCTTTTTCATCTCCTGCAAAAAATGCTCAACATGAGTAATTCTATCAATTACACTCATGGTAGGCCAAATGCCTGTCCCGTTATTGTACGCAGCTACAGCAGCATCTAAAGCTTCTAAAGATTCTTTTTCTGTTAATAAAGGTGTGCTACCAATGATATTCTTTTCATTTACATTTCCTTTATTTATGCTTACAGGTGAAACAACTTCATTCATTGGGCCATCCCATATTTTGAGTTCACCATTTACCAAGTATTCCTTTTGTTCAATAAAACCCTCTAATTTCCATTGTTTAGGGATTTGATCAGTTGTAGGAAAAATATTTTCAAGCATTTGTATACAATTTAATTGGTACTGATTTTTTAGGAATGTAAGCTATAACACTAAAACCAATACTATTGTTTAACCTTACTAAATTCCATTTAGCATTTAGTTATTAACTTCAACTCAATTTGGACAAACATCGAACAACTACTAAAATAATAACATGCTTAAATTCTTTGTTACACTAGCCCTTTTTTGTTCATTTCAACTAAATGGAATTACGCAAAAGCTGCCAAGAGTAATCATTTTGGCAACTGGCGGTACTATTGCCGGTAAAGGGGCTTCTCCAGATAGGGCTGCTTATGAATCTGGGAAAATCCTCATACAAGATTTATTAGTTGCCATTCCATCCATCAATAAACTAGTAGAAATTAAAGGAGAACAAATAGCCAATGTTGCAAGTTCCAACATGACGATTGAAATTTGGTTGAAATTGGCTAAGAGAATCAATGAAATATTTGCCAATAATGAAGCTGATGGAGTAGTAATAACTCATGGCACAGATACACAAGAAGAAACGGCTTATTTTTTAAGTCTCACTATTAAATCAAACAAACCAGTAGTACTTACAGGTTCAATGCGACCTTCAACTGCAATTAGTTCAGACGGACCTAAAAATTTATACGATGCCATCTTAGTTGCCGCAGCCCTACAAAGCATAGGTAAGGGTGTTATTCAGTGCTTTAACGAAATGATTTATGATGCGAAAAATGTAACAAAAACTAATACGAGTAATGTAAACGCTTTTAGCTCGCCCAATGCAGGACCTATCGGAAAAGTTTATGATGGTCAGGTTAAGTACTATAGCGAACCAATATATACGAACAATCAAAAACCATTTTTCGATATCAGCAAAATTGCACAGTTACCAAAAGTGGAAATTGTTTACATGTATGTAGATGCATCCACCATTCTATTAAATACATTGATTAATGAAAGGGTTGATGGAATTATTATTGCAGGAGCGGGCGGTGGAAGTTATAGTAAAGCTTTTCAGGTTGCTACTGAAAATGCAAAGCAAAAGGGAGTTGCCATCGTTAGATCATCACGAGTTGTTTCTGGTAATATTACCATTGCAACAACAGAAGAATTCAACGACGTTAAAATGAATACAGTTGCAGCGTTCGATCACAATCCGCAGAAAGCAAGAATATTATTAATGCTGGCACTTACAAAAACAAAAGACAGAGAGAAGTTACAGGAGATATTTATGAATTATTGATTTATTCTACGACGACTTAGCAATTGTATAAAGTTTTACAAATGAAATTGACGAAAGAACAAAATGACATTATCAATTCAACTGGCAACATCAAGATTAACGCTGTTGCCGGTTCAGGAAAAACCACAACCGTTATTGAATATGCCAAGGCAAGACCTGCAACAAGTAAAATTTTGTATTTGGCATTTAATAAATCTGTAAAGCTTGAAGCAGGTAAAAAATTCATTGAGAATGGACTGAATAATGTAAAAGTTGAAACTGCTCATTCGCTAGCATACAAACATGTTGTTTTTCAAAACCATTACAAAGTAAGATCACAAGGTTACAAGACTAATGAAATAACTGAATTACTAAACTTACAGGGCAATGAAGAAAAACATACGGAATATGTAATTGCAAACCATATAAACAAGTGCATTGCCTATTTCTGTAATAGCAACAAACAAAAAGTTCAGGACTTAAACTATCTTGATACAATAACAGACGCAAAAGCTAAAATTTTCGTTTCCACATTTTACGATTATATCGTACATCAGTCAAGACTATTATTAAGCAAGATGGACAAGGGAGAAATTGAAATAACCCACGACTTTTACCTTAAAAAATTTCAACTCTCCAAACCAAAGCTTAATTATGATTATATACTTTTTGACGAAGGCCAAGACGCATCACCTGCCATGCTAGATGTATTCTTTAACCAAAATGCAACTAAAGTAATTGTTGGCGATACACATCAGCAAATTTACGGTTGGCGTTTTGCTGTAAACTCATTAGAAAAAGCTGATTTTAAAACCTATCATCTTTCAACAAGTTTTAGATTCAGTCAGGATATTGCAAATCTTGCAATGGGAGTTTTAAAATTTAAAAAACATCTTAGCAAACAACAAACAACTCCAATTACAGGTAAAGGAAACAATAAGGAAATAAAGACAAAAGCCATTCTTGCAAGAACAAATCTTGGATTATTACTTAAAGCTATTGAATATATTACAGAAAATAAAAAAGTTAAAAAAATTTACTTTGAAGGTAATATTAACTCATACACTTATGCAGACGAAGGAGCTTCACTTTATGATGTACTTAATCTTTACAATAAAAAACATCACTTAATAAAGGACAAATTAATTAAGGCAATGAAAGACCTTGATGAGCTAGAAGATTATATCGAAAAAACGGAGGATATTCAACTTGCAATGATGGTTGAAATAGTAAGAGAGTATGGAAATAAAATTCCAGATATTATTAAAGAGATAAAAGAAAAACATGTTGAAAATAACGACAAGGAAAAAGCAGAAATGATTTTCTCCACTGTTCACCGCTGCAAAGGAATGGAATATGATACAATTCAACTTGTGAACGACTTTATAACAGAAGAGAAATTAGAAAAATTGAAAGAAGATAAAAAATCCAAAGAAATAAATGCCACAAAACTGAATGAAGAAATCAATTTACTTTATGTTGCAGTAACTCGTACAAAAAACAGTATTCACATACCTGAATCACTCATGCCCAAAGAGTTTCCAAAATCTACACAGATTCACCTAGTAAAAGTTGTTAGTGAAGAAGAAAAGAAAGCAAATAATAAAGAAAAATCTCACACAATTTACGATGTAAGAACCAAGCATAAGGATGCTTATCAACCATGGACACCAGTACTTGATAGTGAACTTACAGTAATGTTTTGTGAGGGAGTTAATATAAAAGATTTGGCTAAACATTTTGGACGAACAAAAGGCGCAATAGCATCAAGAATTAAAAAATTAGAACTTGATGAGCTTTATGGATAGCAGAAACATTAATATTTCTATTAATTTAATGATACTTATTGCATATTTTCTGCATATATAAAATTCGTACTTATATTTAAGTCAAATAACCGCAAACCAGTATGCCCTTAAGTTGGAACGAAATTAAAAGCAGAGCTACAGTTTTTAGCAAGTAATGGGAGAATGAAGTAAGTGAAGATGCCGAAGCAAAGAGTTTTTGGGACGACTTTTTAAATATTTTCGGAATATCACCTTTATGCCATTGTAACATAATCCCAACCGTTAAATATTTGCTATGATGGAACAAATTGTTGCAAAGTTGTTTCAACATTTTATTAGATATAATTGAAAAGAAAAGAACATTTCTCGCTAATATTTATAAATGTACCCCCTTTTTTTAAGGATTTTACCTCATACACAAGTCTCAAAGCATTCAACTTTACATTCTAGATTGTACTGTTCAAGTTATATCAAATTATTGTTTTAATTAAAAATTGCTGCTATGAGTTTTAAGAAATTAAGCTTTTCTACTTTATTTCGATTCAAATTAATTTATCCCTTTTTATTGTTCACGATTTTGTCAGTTTCTTCCCTTTCTGCTCAATCAAAAAAGGTTTCAGGTGTTGTTAAAGATTCCTCAAGTGTTTCTTTGCCAGGTGTTTCAATAGCCCTAAAAGGGAAAAGTACTTTTGCTGTATCAGACGCAAAAGGAAATTTTTCAATTAATGTGCCTGAAAATTCTACATTAGTTTTTTCGGGTATTGGTTACGAGCCCATAGAGCTTAAAATTAGCAATAAGTCATATTATACTATCAATTTAGTAACCAAAGCATTAATATTAGACGATGTTGTTGTAATTGGTTATGGTAGTACAAAAAGAAGTGATGTTACCAGTTCTATTGTAAAAGCCCCAATTGAAGATATGTTACTGGCACCTGTAAAATCTATTGATGAGGCTTTACAAGGAAGAGTTGCAGGTGTTGTAGTATCTTCTAACGATGGTCAGCCGGGTTCTGCACCAAATATTACTATCAGAGGAAATAATAGTATTTCTCAAAATAACTCACCCCTATATGTAGTAGATGGGTTTCCGCTAGAAGCCAATAGTTTCAACGATATTAATCCTGCCGATATTGAATCAATAGAATTATTAAAAGATGCCGCAGCTACTGCTATTTATGGAGCAAGAGGTGCCAATGGTGTAATAATGGTAACTACCAAAAAAGGTAAAGTTGGTGTACCTGTTATATCTTTCAATACTTATACAGGCGTTCAATCTATGAACAAAAAAATGGATTTAATGAGTCCCTATGACTTTATAGTTTATCAAAGAGAAAGAGATTCCTTATCTAACAATTTCTTTTCTTTAATAAATCCTAATTTAGGTTATGTAGCAGACTCATTATACCTACGTTCTCAAAATTTAGAAGCTTACAAAAATGTTAAAGGATTTGATTTACAAGATAAAATATTTGGTACAACTTGGCTTAGAAATTATGATTTATCAATAAGAGGAGGTAATCAACAAACAAAATACTCTTTGTCAGGCGGTATTTTTGATCAAGAAGGTATAATGGTAAATACCGGATTTAAAAGACACCAATTTCGAATTACTATAGATCAAACAGTTAATACCAGAATAAAATGGGGTATAATTGCCAATTATGCAAATACCATTCAAAAAGGGCAAACACCAACTTATATAAATACTGGCAACCCGCAATCTAGTTTAAATATTATGAACGCTGTGTGGAGTTACCGACCAGTTAGCCCATTAGATGCCAATGGCAACCAATCTATTAATTTAGAAGATGAAGTTTTGGACCCTGCCATACCATCTACTGTTGATTTTAGAATTAATCCATACATCAATCAAAGCCATATAATAAACAATAATATTGCTAATAACCTTATTGTAAATGCATATTTAGAATATAAAATTATTCCATCACTTACTTTAAGAGTAACCGCAGGTATTACGAGTAATTTAAATAGAAATGAACAGTTTTACGATTCTAGTACAGCAAGGGGAAGTATTAGAACAAATTTTGGTGCTCAATTTGGCGTTAATGGTTCTATTTCATATATACACAACAACACTTGGATAAATGAAAACATACTAACCTTTAACAAAGTATACAACAAAAAACATTCTTTAAATGCGGTAGGCATTATTTCTCAACAAGGCAACAAAAGTTATGGTTATGGTTTACGTTCTATTTTTGTACCTAACCAGCAATTAGGTTTAAGTGGTTTAGACGAAGGCACTCCACAAAGCGTTACAGCTATTAGTTCTAATTGGGCACTTGCTTCTTTTACAGGAAGAATAACTTACGATTTTGCAAAAAAATATTTTGCCAGCTTTAGCTACAGAGCCGATGGTTCATCTAAGTTTTCACAAAACAACAAATGGGCTTATTTTCCTACGGGTTCTTTTAAGTGGAAATTTTCTAACGAATCTTTCCTAAGAGGAAATAAAATTTTATCAGATGGAAATTTAAGAGGCAGCTATGGATTAACAGGCAATAATAGAGTTAACGATTTTTCTTACCTAGCTGGTTTAAATATTGGTTATGGCTATCAAACAGGTTACGTATTTAACAACGTAATACAAACAAGTGCTTTACCTAGTGGATTAGCCAACAATAATTTAAAATGGGAAACAACTTCGCAAGGAAATATTGCACTTGATTTAGGCTTTTTTAAAGATAGAATTAAACTGACTGTTGAGGCATACAGAAAAACAACCACAGATTTACTCTTAAATGCAGCTATACCAACATCTTTAGGCTATAATTCTGCATTTAAAAATATTGGTAGTGTACAAAATCAAGGTTTAGAATTATCAATAAGTACTATTAATATTGCTCATAAAAATTTTACTTGGACAACCGATTTTAATATTTCTTGGAATGAAAATAAAGTTATTGATCTAAGCCAAAATCAAGAATCAATTACTGTAAATGTTCCTTTTGATAGAACCTACTCTACATTACCAGCATACATTGCCAAAAGAGGACAACCTCTAGGATTAATTTTTGGGCTTGTTTGGGATGGAGTTTATCAGTACAGCGATTTTAATAATAATACAGTAATTAATACCTCCGCAGCCAACGCTGGCAAAGGGTCTAATTGGGTACTTAAAGATAATGTAACTACAAATGGTAGGGCTAGAGGTCTCATTCAACCTGGTGATATAAAGTATAAAGATATAAATGGAGATGGAATCATCAACTCAGCCGATTATACAGTAATTGGTAGAGGTTTACCTATTCATACAGGTGGTTTTAATAATAAGTTTACTTATAAAACTTTGGATGTAAGCTTGTTCTTTCAATGGAGTTATGGAAACGAAATTCAAAATGCCAATGATATTTTGTTAAATGGCAATTCAAATAATTCTGCTGTATATAGTCAATTTGCTAAATATAATGATAGATGGACACCTGATAATCAATCAAGCACAACATTTAGAACACTTGGTTCAGGGCCAACTTTTTTCTCTTCTAGAACCGTTGAAGATGGATCTTATATAAGGTTAAAGACAGTATCAATTGGCTATACCTTTACTAAAAAGTTGCTTAAAAATAGATTACAGAGTTGCCGTATTTATATGTCTGCTCAAAACTTAATTACTTGGACTAATTATTCAGGCATGGATCCTGAAATAAGTTCTTTTAACTCTGCACTTACTCCAGGCTTTGATTTTTCGGGTTACCCTAGAGCCAATACTGTCGTAGGGGGAATTAATATTACGCTTTAAAAATTATTAAAAAATGAAATACTTATTTAGTTTTCTGTGCTCAATCTCACTAATCACTTCATGCAAAAAGTTTTTAAATACAGAGCCAACAGATTTTATACAAGCAGAAATTTATTATCAAAATTCTTCACAATTATTAAATGCATTAGCAGGTGTATATAGCCCATTAACAAGGGACTTTTTGTACGGTTACAATTATACTGCATTAATGAATGTATCTTCTGATGAAGGTAGTTTTACACAACCAGCTAACGCAGATGTAGGCATAGTTTTTAATAACTTTGATTATACCAATAGCATTGTTGAAAGATTTTGGAGTAGCTGCTATAATGGTATAGAAAATGCAAATTTAATAATAGCCAATATTGGTAATGCGAAAAATTTAGATACAATTACAAAGAATGCCGCATTAGGTGAAGCACTTTTTTTAAGGGGCTATTACCATTTTTTATTGGTTCAAAATTTTGGGGATATTCCTTTAAAATTAACGCCTACAACAGATCCTAATAATATAAACATTCCAAGAATACCTTTAAAAGATGTATATGCAAAAATTGTTGCTGACATGAAACTTGCCGAAACATTGGTTTATCCCAACCCATCTTTTATTGGCAATAGCTCTAGCAGAATTACAAAAACTGGTGTTCAAGGTATTTTAGCAAGGGTATATTTATATATGGCTGGTTTTCCTTTAAGAGATGCTACAGCTTACAATAATGGTTTAAACTACGCCAATAAAGTGATTAATAGTGGTGTCCATGGATTAAATACATTCTTCGAATCTAATCCGGTAAATATTAGAGGACAACTAGGCGATTCACTTAACTATTCATTAATAAATGGAAACCCTGGTTATGTAAACAACCCGTATAGTCAAGTTTTTTTATACGAATCAAAATCTCAATATTTTACAAGAGAAAATATTTGGGAGGCCGATAACTCTGCTGCAACAACTGCTGGTGCTACTGCTGGGGGATTAATTGGTTCACAAGCTTATGGAATTAACAATAACAATTTAGCTGGTGAAACTGCTGTATTAGGACGTGCATCTGCAAGAATTAATGCTACACAATTTTTGTATGTAGCTTATGCCAACGGCGATTTAAGGAGAGATTGGAATATTTCTACTTATTCTTTTTCCAATGCTATCCCTACAAGAAAAGCCTATCAAACAAGGGGCAATGAAGCTAGTGGCACTTTAATAAACAGACAAGCTGCAAAATGGCGAAGAGAATTTGAACCAATTGGAGTGGGTGCTCCAAATAAACAAGGATGGGTAACCGGTATTAAATATCCATTACTAAGATATGCTGATGTTTTATTAATGCAGGCCGAAGCCGAAAATCAAGTGTTTGGTCCAACAGCTACTGCTTACGAATCTTTAAATCAAGTTAGGCGTAGAGCCTTTGGTATTGTTGCAGGAACAGCTCCTATAAAATCTATTTCAATTACTAATGGTGGTGCTGGTTATATAACACCACCAACTATTGTTATTACTGGTGGCAATGGAAGTTGGGCATCTGCAATAGCTAATGTTTTGGGTGGCAGAGTAACAGATATTACTATTACTAACGCTGGTGTAGGTTTTGGTAGCGCACCAACTATTTCTTTTATTGGTGGTAGCGGCTTTGGTGCTACTGCAACTGCAAACCTTTATGAAGCATCAGATGCAGAATTACCAAAGGGTTTAAGTAAGCCAGCTTTTCAAGATTCGATTGTAAGTGAAAGATTTAAAGAGCTATGTTTTGAATCGTTAAGAAAACCAGATTTAATACGTTGGGGTATTTACTTAACACAAATGCAAAAAATATTAGCTTACAATAATTCAACTGGCATTAGTTCATCAAACACCAATATTGTAAGAGGAAACACCTTAATTAGTAACACTTTGGCTGCAGGCAATAAAATTTTATTATTACCTATTCCTGCGGCAGAAATAAGTGTGAATAAAGCCATGACTCAGAACCCTGGTTGGTAAAAAACTATATACTTCAAAAAAAACTAACAAAAAATGTCAAATAAAAATATAAGTAAAGTAATATTTGTTTTTTTACTTTTTGTGTCTTGTTCTAAATCATTTGACAATAGCAATGTTGTATTTGATGCCTTAACAATAAACAATGCTAAACAACCTACTACAACTTTTAAAGCTGGCGATACTGTTAATTTTATTTTTACAGGCAATCCCGATCAAATAACATTTTTTTCTGGTGAAAAAGGAAGACGCTATGCTTTTAAAGATAAAGTATCCGATACAAGTAGCGATGTAAAACTCTACTTTTCTACAATATTAAATACAGCTGGTGCAAGTGGTGCTGTATCGTTACTAATTTCTACAGATTATAAAGGGTATATTCAAAACAATGCTTTAGACAGTATTGCTGTTAGTCAAAGTAATTGGCAAGATATTTCTAGTAGAGCTTTTTTTGCAACAAATGCAACATCTACTGCATCTGGTGCTGTAAATTTAGCTGATTATGCAGTTGCTAAAAAACCCATACATATAGCATTTAAATATACTGCAGTAGCTACTGTTACACAAAGTAGATGGACAATTAGTAATATTGGTCTAAGGCACAAAACAGCTGATTCTACGTTTACAATAGATAGTACAGCCTTAATTTTGCCATCCTTATTTCCTACATGGGCAATAAGCCCAGGATGGGGTGCTATAAATGTAAAAAATCCTTTAGTAAGGTATAGTCCTAACGTAAGTACAAGTACTACAACTTTTTTTGGCATTACTGGTTCTACAATTGCTGCAAATGCCTTGTCAACAGAAAACTGGTTAGTAAGTGGTCCAATTGATTTAAGCAGGGTTTTCCCCGATGCTGGTAGAATTGTAAAAGATATCACAACAAATGCCTCAACTTCTAACTATAGTAGTTCTAATGCCAATTCCCCATTATTTGCCAATTATGCATACAGGTTTATGAGACCTGGTACTTATACTATTTCTTTTTTAGCAGTAAATAGTAATAGAGATAGCCAAAATACATTTGTAAAAGATATTATAGTAACTGTACAATAGCTATATTATTAAAATTGTTAGATGAAAAAAAATATTGCAATATTTATTGCTATCCTCTTAATAGTTACTGTTTCCAATGCTCAACAAAAAAAGAATTTGGGTATAACTATAACCAATCCTATTATTGCTGGTTTTTATCCTGATCCTTCTATTTGTAGAGTTGGCAATGATTATTATATAGTAAATAGTTCATTTGAATTTTATCCTGGGTTACCCATTTTTCATAGCAAAGATTTAGCCCATTGGGAGCAAATTGGCTATGCTATGAACCGCCCATCGCAATTAGATTTGGACAGTACCGATATATCTGGTGGCCTATATGCACCAACTATTAGATACATCAATAGTACTTATTATATTGTAAACACATTAGCTCGTAAAAGAAAAGGGCAAAGAGGTAATTTTATTATTTCAGCTAATCATCCAGCAGGGCCATGGTCAGATCCTATTTGGCTAAAAGATGCAAATGGCATAGATCCTTCGTTGTTTCAAGATACAGATGGTAAAGTTTATTTTTCTGCTAATGGACGTAATCCAGATAGTTCTGCAGAATCTAAATTAAGACATATCTGGACTCAAGAAATTGATTTAAAAAACTACAAATTTATTGGAGAGAAAAAAATAATTTTAGTAGAAGGTGCATTGCATGGTGCTTCTAATGCAGAATCACCTCATATTTATAAAAAAAATGGGTGGTACTATTTAATAATTGCAGAAGGAGGTACTGCTATGAACCACGCTGTAACAGTGTTTAGAAGCAAAACGATACTTGGGAATTATGAAAGTAATAAAAAAAATCCCATCCTTACACATCGGTTTTTAGGTAAAGATTATCCAATTTCAACTATTGGACATGCCGATATGGTTGAAACTCAAAATGGCGAATGGTGGATGGTAGTTTTAGGTGTACGGCCTTATGCTACAAAATACCATAATATTGGTAGAGAAACATTTATGGTGCCAGTAAAATGGGAAGAAGAATGGCCAGTTGTAAACTCGGGTTATGGTATCGTATTATCGCAGCAGCCAGGACCAAAACTTCCTATTTTTACTGTTAAACAACCTGAAATTATAGATGATTTTAATGCGGATTCACTTGCATTAGTTTGGAATTTTATAAGAACCCCACGAAAAATATTTTGGTCATTAATTGAAAAGAAAGGTACACTTAGAATACACGTATTGCCAGAAAAAATTACTGAATTAGGTTCGCCAGCATTTATTGGACAACGCCAAACCGATACTAGTTGCGAAGCATCTTGCGAGTTTAAATTTACACCAAAAACAGAATATGAAAAAGCAGGGATGATATTGTATCAAAATAGTAATCAGCAATATCGAGTAGAGAAAGTATTAAAAAATAATAGGGTGTTTTTAGAACTTATAAAACGTGAATTAGGCAACGACGAAGTATTATATTCCGAAGCTTGTACTGATGAAACCATTACCCTTGGAGCAAGTTTTAGCAATGGAAAATACGACTTTAAATTAAAGCAAAAAGATGGAAAGTGGAAAACCATATTTGCACGAGCCAAAGGAGAAGTATTAAGTACAATAGGCATTACTTTTACGGGTACTTTTATAGGTATGTATGCAAGTAGTAATGGTGTTAAATCTACAAATTTTATGGATGTAAGTTGGTTTAGTTATTCAAAAAAATAAAATTTAATTTAATAATCCCATCGAATGAAATATTTATTTTTTTCAGTTTTACTACTCATTGTTACCGATAAAATATCTGCAAGAGTAAAATTGCCTAAACTCATTAGCAACGGCATGGTGCTTCAACGAAACAAAACCATAAAAGTTTGGGGCTGGGCTAATGATGGCGAAAAAGTTACTATAAATTTTCAGAATTATAGTTATACAACCAATGCAGTACAAAACGGTAATTGGCAAGTTCAAATACCTGCCATGAATGCAGGTGGACCATTTGAAATGAAAATTACTGGCGAAAATGAAATTATTATTAAAGACATTTTAATAGGTGAAGTTTGGGTTTGCTCTGGTCAGTCTAATATGGAAATGAAGATAAGTAAAGTGAAAAAATTGTATGATAATGATATAAAACAATCATCTAACCAAAACATTCGTTTTTTTAATGTTAGCAAAAAATATAGTTTTAAAGAATTGAACGATGTAGATGGTAATTGGGCTTTTGCCAATCCTATTTCGGTATTAGAATTTTCTGCTGTTGCCTATTTTTATACTACTAATTTTTATAAACATTATAAAATACCAATAGGCATAATTAGTACTAGTTGGGGCGGTACACCTGCCGAAGCTTGGATGAGTGTAACATCATTAAAAGAATTTCCAGAAGATATTGCTAAAGCTCAGTTTTTACAAAATAATAATAACTTAAATGCACTGATAAAACAGAATAAAGACATTACGAATGAATGGTATGTACAATTGCAAAAAAATGACAAAGGATTGTTCGATGAAAGTGGTAACTGGGCTTCTATAAATAACAACTTTAAAGATTGGCAAAACATTTATTTACCTAATAATTGGGAGTCGCAAAAAAATGGTCCTGGTAATATTGATGGTGTTGTGTGGTTTAAAAAAGAAATTAGATTATCTAATTTATTCTTAAACAAAGATGCTTTTTTGGAATTAGGGTTAATAGATGATGAAGATTCTACCTATATTAATGGCAATCTAATTGGCTTTACCACAAACAAACATGAAGTTAGAAGATATAAAATACCCATTAATACTTTAAAAGAGGGTATCAATATAATTACGATAAGAGTTGTTGATAAAGGTGGTATTGGAGGAATTATAAAAGGAAAATCTTACCAGTTATACAACAACCAAGATACGGTGTTGCTTGAAGGAAATTGGATTTATAAAATAGGAGTAATATCAACATCATTTCCTGCAGAACAAATTACTACGCTTTTTTATCAACCCACAGCTTTGTACAATAGCATGATTGCCCCATTAACAAATTATACAATTAAAGGAATACTTTGGTACCAAGGAGAAGCAAATAGTAATAATGCAAAAAAATACGATTTGTTAATGACTAATATGATTTTGGATTGGCGAATAAAATGGCAAATACCAAATTTCCCTTTTTTAATTGTTCAGCTACCCAACTTTACACAACCTAAAGAACAGCCGATACCAGGTAACTGGACAAAGCTAAGAGAGGCACAATCTTCAATTGTAAAACATGTTATAAATACTGGTTTAGTTGTTACTATTGATATTGGCGAAACGTATGATATTCACCCTTCAAATAAAAAAGATGTGGGCTATAGGCTTTTTTTAGCGTCAAGAAAAACGGCTTATAATGAAATAGATATTATAACTAGTGGCCCTGAGTTTAAAGACTTTAAAATAGAAGACGATAAGATTGTTTTATCGTTCAATAGTATAGGCATAGGACTTGTTGCAAAAGGTACTACAACTGAACTCAATCAATTTGCAATAGCAGGCAACGATAAAAAATTTGTTTGGGCTAATGCCTACATTCAAGGTGATAAAGTTGTGGTTTACAACAATTTAATTAAAAATCCTGTGGCAGTTCGTTATGCTTGGACAGATAATCCTTTAGGTTGTAATTTATATAATGAAAAAAATTTACCTGCCGCCCCATTTAGAACCGATAATTGGTAGCAATATTAAAATTTAAATTAACCATCAATAAATAGTTTAAACAGTTATGAAAAAATATATTTTTTTGTACGTCTTAACCTTTTCATCAATAGATTTATTTGCCCAAAAAAATAATAATGTTTCCATAGTGCAACAAGTAAATAAACTATTGGCTCAAATGACTCTTGAAGAAAAAGTAGGTCAAATGACGCAAATTACTTTAGGTGTTATAGCAACTAATAAAGATGGGGTACTTGATAAAGATTCTTTAAAAAAAGCCATTCAAAACTATAAAGTTGGTTCTATTTTAAATGTAACCAATCATGCGTTAAGTGTAGAGCAGTGGAATAAGTTATTAATTGAGATTGCAGATGAGGCAAATAAAACAAGATTGAAAATTCCAGTTTTATATGGTTTAGATGGTATTCACGGGCAATCTTATACACTAAATGCAACCTTATTTCCTCAAAATATTGGAATGGCTGCTACACGAAATGTGGAACTTGCAAAAGCTATTACTAAAGTTGCTGCAAAAGAGTTAAGGGCTAGTGGTGTTAGATGGAATTTTGCACCAGTATTAGATATTGGTCGCCAGCCATTGTGGTCAAGATTTCCTGAAACGTATGGCGAAGACGTATATATAGGTAAAACCATGGGTGCAGCAGTTATAAAAGCTTACGAAGAAGATGGCTTAAAAAGTACAACGGCTGTTGCAAGTTGTATGAAACACTTTTTAGGCTACTCAGGTTCAAGATCAGGAAAAGATAGAACACCTATTTATTTGCCAGATATTGAAATGAGAGAATATTATTTACCTCAGTTTATAGAAGCTGTAAAAGCAGGTGCATCTACTGTAATGATAAATTCGAGTGAAATTAATGGTATACCTGTACATGCAAACAAATATTTATTAACCAATGTTTTAAGAAAAGAACTTGGTTTTGAAGGATTAATTGTTACTGATTGGGAAGATATTAAACGTGTACACAATAGGCACTTTGTTGCAAAAACTCCAAGAGAAGCTGTAGTTATGTGTATTAATGCTGGTGTAGATATGAGTATGGTTCCTAACGATTATTCATTTTACAATTTATTAATAGAAGCTGTTAACAAAAAAGAAGTTTCTATTAGCAGAATTAACGATGCGGTAAATAGAATTTTAACGCTAAAATTTAAGTTGGGTTTATTCGATAATCCTTACCCTGAAAAAGAAGCGTTGCAAAATTTTGGTAATGCATCTTATCAAACCTTAGCCTTAGAAGCGGCAAGAGAATCTATCACCTTACTAAAAAACATGGCTAATATTTTGCCCTTAAATAAAAATACAAAAGTATTATTGGCTGGGCCTGTAGCACAAAGTATTAGTGCTTTAAATGGTTGTTGGAGTTATACATGGCAAGGTAAAGACGAACAGTGGTATCCTACAGATAGTAAAACTATTTATGATGCTTTTGTTGATAAAATTGGCAAGGCGAATGTAATTACCACCACAGCAAAAGGCTTCGATAGTAAAGAAAATTACGATACGGCTGCTTTAAAACAACAAGCTGCTAATGCAGATGTAATTGTACTTTGCTTAGGCGAAAATGCTTATGCCGAAAGCCCTGGTAATATTACTGATTTAGCATTAGATGATAACCAACAAATGCTTACCAAAGCTGCAGCATCTACAGGTAAACCTATTATATTATTACTTAGCCAAGGAAGACCAAGATTTATTACCAATATAGAGCCACTCACCAACGGAATTATTAATAGCTATTGGGCTGGTAAAAAATCGGCTGAAGCAATTGCTGATGTCGTATTTGGTGATTACAACCCTAATGGAAGATTGCCTTTTAGTTATTCTAGAAGCATGGGAGAAATTATATTCTACGATAGAAAACCTACCGAGGAAATAAGAGAAATTTTTAACGATAATGCTGGCTTGGGTTATAATCCATTATTTCCTTTTGGATATGGACTTAGCTATACAACATTTGCTTACAGCAATTTAAAACTAAGCTCAACTAATTTAAAAGGAAATGAAGATCTAAAAATTTCTGTAACGTTATCAAATACTAGTACTATAGCTGGAAAGCACACAGTAGAATTATACACTAGAGATTTGTATGCAAGTGTAACACCTAACATAAAAAGATTAAGGTCTTTTCAAAAAATAAGCCTTAAAGCTGGCGAAAGCAAAATACTAAATTTTTCTATCAACAAAAGTGATATAGCTTTTGTAAATGCCCAATTGAAAACAGTGACAGAACCTGGGGAATTTGTTGTAATGATTGATACGTTAAAAGCAAGTTTTAAATACCAGTAGTATAAAAAAAAAATATAATTCCTATTAAAATATATATTTTAATTAAAACACTAAAAAATACATATGAAAACGAATTGCGGACTTTTATTATTCTTTTTATTTATAATGCATTTTGCTTTGCAAGCGCAAAAAGTAAATTCAGAATTGTGGGGCAAACAAGGTGAGTTTTGGGATAAAAATAAAATACCTGATTTTACTAATGCTGGTTATAAAAATGGTAAAGAGCCAATTCCTACTTATCCAACGAGTATTAATTTAAAAAAATTAGGTGCCGTTGGCGATGGCATTACAGATAATACAGAAGTATTAAGAAAGGCAATACAACAATGTAAAGAGTTTGGTACTATTTATATTCCAGAAGGAAATTATTTACTATCGGATACCATTGTAATTAGTAGAAAGAATATTTGTATTAAGGGTGAGGGTGCAGCAAAAACAAAACTTTTTTTTACAAAAGGATTAGAGGAGTTATATCCTAATTATAACACACGTTTTAAAAACCAATCTAGTTGGTCTTGGTCAGGTGCTATGCTACTAGTTAAAGGCAATATTTCGGGAATAGGAATAGAGAAATTACAAATTCAATTTCCAGATAGTTTATGGAATGGTCATGATTTTCATGAAAGAGCTTATAATGCCATCGGTTTTGATAAAGGGGCAAATAATTGTTGGGTAAGAGATGTAGTTTTAAAAGGTTGCGATCTAGGCTTTTGGCTTAGTACAACCTCAACGAATATTACATTGGAAAACTGGGTATTAGATTTTTCAGAAAAAAGAGCAGCCCAAAAGGTTTCAGGTCATCACGGTACTAATATTTATGGTGGATATAATTTATTACAAAACTTTCGAATTGTAGGAAGGTTTCATCACGATCTTTCAGTAGAATCTACTAAAAGTGTTTTTAATGTTTTTAGAAATGGCGAAGGACTAGACCTGTGTATTGACCATCACAACCATGACCAACGAAATAATTTATTTACCAATTTAAATGCAGGTTTAGGGAACAGATTGTTTTTTTCTGGTGGTAATGAAAAACCTAATGGTATATGTTTTAATGAAGTGTTTTGGAATATTACAGCTAAAAAAAATATGCCATACTGCGATCAATATGATGAAGCAGAAAAACAATCAAAAAACAATATTTGCATAGGTATTCTAACCGCCAAACCATCTATTTTAAATGATGCAAATGGTAATTGGTTCGAAACGATAGACCCCAATCTATTGTATCCAAAAGATTTATATAAAGCACAAATGGAACTATTGAAAAAGTAACAGATGCTATTTTCAACCAATAGCTTCAGTATCATCTATTTCACTATTAAATTGTTGTTTATACTCTCTTGGAGATTTACCAAATTGTTTTTTAAATTCTTTACTAAAATATTTTGGTGTGCTATAACCAACAGCATAAGCCACTTCGGCAACATATAACTTGCCTTCTTCTAATAATGCAGCAGCTTTTTTTAAACGAATAGTTATAATAAAATCGTTTACAGATAATCCTGAAATTGCTTTAATTTTTTTATACAAAATTGGTTGACTCATGCCTACTTTTCGGGATAATTTATCTACACTAAATTCTATGTTATCAATATTTTCTTCAATAATTTGTAATAGCTGGTTTAAAAATTCTTCATCAACTTTATTTACGGCTATCTTTTTAACAGGTAATAAAGGTTGGTTGGAAAACCTCAACCTCATTTTTTCTTTTGTATCTAATAAGTTTCTTACGTTTAATTGTAATAATTGAATACTAAATGGTTTTGAGATATAAATATCTGCACCAGTCTCTAAGCCACTTACTTGATCGTTATGAGATGTTTTTGCGGTAAGTAAAATAATAGGAATATGGCTTGTTTTAGTATCTGTTTTAAACTTGGTACATAGTGTTAAGCCATCCATTTCTGGCATCATGATATCGCTAATAATTATGTCTGGTATTTGCTCAGTTCCCTTTTGCCAGCCACTAAGTCCGTTTTCACTTTCTATTAAAACATACTTATCAATTAAAGCATCACTTATCAATTTTCTTACTTCGTTATTATCCTCAACAATTAATACCACAGGCAACTTATTAGTTTCACCAGTTATTAATTTTAACTCATCTATATTATCAGCAGGCATAAAATTTTTTGGAGAAATAGGGCTTAGCAAATTTATTTCATTAATATGGTCTTTGTCTTTTATTAACCTAACTGTAAAACATGTATATCCTTCTTCTTGCGGATCAGCTGGTTTGCTTATAACTGACAGTACGCCTTTGTGCAATGCTACAATAGTTTTCGAGTAGGCTAAACCTATTCCATAGCCAGTGTTTACTATACCATAATCTTCTACTTGAAAAAAGTTGATAAATAAATTATCTAGATGTTTGCTATCAATACCTCGTCCATTATCTACTACATTAATTTCAACATACTCCTTGTGCTGTTCTATGATGATATCTATTTTTCCACCAGACTGTGTAAACTTAAAAGCATTAGAAATTAAGTTAAAAAATACCTTTTCCATTTGCTCTTCATCAAAATACAATTCTATGTCTTTATTATCAAATGTAAAGGAAGTAGTAATCTTTTTTGTTACTGCTAAGTCGTAAAAAGATAAATAAATACTATTTAAAAAACTAACAATATTGTGTTTGCCTACTTTAAGTTTTAAATGGTTGGTTTCTGCCTTCCTAAAATCTAACAATTCGTTTACCAACTTCAATAATCTATTGGCATTATTTTTTATGGTGCTTAATTGTTGTTTTAAGTAATCATTGTTTTTATTGGCATTAAATAAGGTTTCTAAAGGACCAACAATAAGGGTTAAGTGTGTTCTAATTTCATGAGAAATATTGGTAAAAAAATCTATTTTGTACAAATACATTTCATGCTCTTTTCTATACAAAGCTCTTATCCAAAAATAGCGAACAATAAAAAATACAATGCTAGCTGAAAATAAAAAATATAGTAAATAAGCCCACCAAGTAGTCCAAAGGGGTGGTAATACTTTTATTGTTAGTTTGGCTTCATCGCTCCAAACGCCATCATTATTGGCACCTTTTACAATTAAAGTGTATGAACCTGGTGATAGGTTGGTGTAGGTTGCAATAGGGGTACTTATTTCATTCCATGTCTTATCAAATCCTTGTAAAAAGTATTTATACTTATTTTTTGTGGGTTTAATAAAACTTAATAAGGCAAACTCAATACTAATAACATTTTGAGCATGATCCACAACAATTTTATTGGTAAAGCTGATGTCATCTTTCAAAATACCATCGCTACCATTAATGTCTATGGATTTATTAAACACTTTAAAATCTGTAAATACAATTTGTGCAACAGTTTTATTGGTTTCCAATTGATCAGGATAAAATGAGGTTAAACCATTATAGCTACCAAAATATAAATGCCCGTCTTTAGTTTTATAACAAGCATTGTTATTTAATAAATTACCTGCAATGCCATCTTCAATAGAATAATTAGTGCAACTTTTATTGTACGTATCAAATCTGCACAAACCATTATTAGTGCTTAACCATAAATTTCCAGCATTGTCTTCAACAATTGCAACAACATTGTTATTGGGCAAGCCATCTTTATCTGTATAAACTATAAATTTTTTTTTAAGAATATCATATTTTGCTACACCTCCAAAAGATAGCCCAATCCAAATATTTGCTTTAGAATCTTCAAAAAAAACGTTTACATCGTTAGATATAAGCTCTTTATTACTTTTATTATTATAGTGTGCAATTTTTTTTTGTGGATTAATAGTATAAAATCCATCTGTTCTTGTAGCAATCCAAATATTCCCCATCTTATCTTTATACAAATTATTAATGGGTGTGTTTTTTAAAGTTGTAGGTATTGTATTATTAACAATTGGCTTTAGTCGATTATTGTAAAATTGGTAACACTCAATTCCCATTAATGTGCCAATCCAAAAAATACCATTTTGTTCTTCAATAATGCTAGTTATTTCTGATGCTATTGTTTTAGAATCGGTAGCTGAGTATAAGTACCTTGAAAAAGTATTGCTAACTGTATTATATAAATTTAATCCACCACCATGAGTACCAATCCACAAGTTTTTTTTGGAATCTCTATACAAAACTTTAATTAAGTTCGAGCCAATTGTTTGTGTATCGGTAATACTATTTTTATATACCGCAAATTTATTATTTGCTTTGTTTAAATAGTTTAGCCCACCACCTTCTGTACCTATCCAAAAATTATTTTTTTCATCTTCAATTATAGAACTTACAACATTATTACTTATTGTAAATGGTATTTTGTTGGAGATCTTAAAAACGGTAAACGGATTAAATGATCCATTATAAGTACTGTTTACACCACCAAAATAGGTACCAATCCAGATTGTATTGTTATTATCTTTATATAAACTGTGAATTGAGTTTTGAGATAGACTCTTCTTGTTATCTTCATCATGTTTATAAGATTGAAACTTTCTTGTAATTGGGTCTAGGGTACTTAACCCATCTTGTGTGCCAATCCAAATTTTTCCAGACCCATCTACCAGTAACCTTCTAATGGTGTTGAATGCAATAGTGTTGGGGTTATTTGCATTGTACATAAAATGCTTGAAGCTCCGATTTTTTTTATCAAACAAATTCAAGCCATTTTTATAAGTACCAATCCATATATTATGCAAATTATCTTCTACAATACTCGAAATATTGTTATCAGAAATACTATTAACATTAGAATTATGTGTAAAACTATCTAACTGATAGTAATCTTTTCCATTTTGTTTTAACCTTATAATGCCATTATTTGTACCAATCCAAATAGTATTTTCGCTATCTTCAAAAATACAATAGATTTTGTTCGTTATATTTTTTTGCGGTAACCCAATAATGGGTACTAAAGAATATCTATCGTTTTGTATTATACACAATCCTTGTCCAGTACCTACCCAAATATTTTCTTTTTTATCTTGGTATAAAACATTGATATATTTAAGTTCTGAAAAATTTTTTTGCGAAATATCTTCAACTAATTCAATTGTTTTAAATACATTTTTTTCGGGAAAATATTTACTCAAACCATTGAACGTACCCACGAAAATGTTGTTTTTATTGTCGCTAATAATTGAAGAAACAAAATCACCACAAATAGTGGAGGTATTACTCGGATCATTTTTAAAAATTTTAAAGTGCCTACCATCATATCTATTTAATCCAAATCTGGTCCCAAACCACATAAAACCTCTTCGATCTTGATGAATAGCAAAAACCGAGTTTTGAGAAAGTCCATTTTCGTAGTCTAAATGTTCAAACTCTACTTTTTGAGATAACCCATGTGTGTTAATTAAAATAGCCGTAGAGAAGCTAAAAAAAAATATTAGAATTTTAAAAATGGTCATAAGAAATTGTTGTATAAGTATCGAATTTACAAAAAAGTCTGTTAAAATCTTTTTTGATTAACCCGAAATGCAATTTTATCGATATAAATAGAAAATGGTATCATTGTTTATAATTTTTACTGTTTTTAGCTATTCGCATAAGTTTGTAAACCAAAATATGCTTCGTTCTAAGTTTTAAGCATGCTATATATTAAATAGACAGAATATTACACCTTATTTTTAGGATATTACTCCTAGCATTTTAATAAGTTTAATCAATTTTACGGTTTAGCAATCAAAATTATTCAATACTAAAACTTGCTTTTAGAATTTATCATTCTCCAAATAATATAAACGGCCATTTTAACGAATTCAACTATGAAAAAAATTAGTATTATAATAGTTTTCTTTATTTATCATTTTTTAAGTTGTTTGGCAGTTAATGCACAAAATAAGTTTGACGTTGATAGACAATTAACCACTGCATTACAACAATATAAGGGCATGTTGAATGTTTTTAAAGACTCAACACTCTTTCCTCAATCTTTAGATACAAACGGTAATTATACAAAAAGGGAAAGTAGCTGGTGGTGCAGTGGTTTTTTTGCAGGAAACCTTTGGTATTTGTACGAATATTCTAAAGACACTTTTTTTAAAGATGCTGCTAATAAATGGTCTTTAGCATTAAAAAATGTTCAATTCGATTCCTCTACACACGATTTAGGATTTATGCTTTATTGCTCACTAGGCAATGGGTATAGATTAACTGAGAATAATGCATACAAACAAATTTTATACAATGGTGCACATTCTTTAGCATCAAGATATAATAATGAAGTAGGTTTAATAAAATCTTGGGATTGGATGAAAGATTATAAATTTCCAGTAATAATAGATAATATGATGAACTTAGAATACTTGCTTTGGGCAGCTAAAGTGTTTAAAGATTCTAGTTTATATAAAATAGCAATCAATCATGCGGATAATACCTTAAAAAATCATTTTAGAAGCGATTATAGTAGCTACCATTTGGTTTGTTACGATCCTAAAGGTGATGTAATTAAAAAAATGACTTTTCAAGGCTATGATGACAATTCTGCTTGGGCTAGAGGGCAAGCTTGGGGTCTTTATTCCTATGTTTTTATGTATAGAGAAACAAAAGATAAAAAGTATTTAAAACAAGCTGAAAATATTGCTAACTTTTATATTACACATCCAAATTTACCAAAAGATAATATTCCTTATTGGGATTTTAATTCCCCCCAAATTCCAAATGATTTTAGAGATGCTTCGGCAGCAGCCATAGTTGCATCGGCTTTACTAGAGTTGAGCAATTATTCTAATAGTTTATTAGCTAAAAAATATTTTTTATTTGCAGAAAAATGCTTAAAGTCACTTTCTAGCCCAACCTATTTTGCAGAAGCAGGAAATAAATATTTCTTATTAAAACATTCAACAGGTCACAAAAAAGCGGATAGTGAAGTAGATGTACCATTAATTTATGCTGATTATTATTATTTGGAAGCTTTGCTAAGGTACAAAAAAATTAAAAAAGAAAAATAATTTTGAAAAACTACATATAAAACAATCTAAAACGATTACTCATGAAAAAAACAATTACAAGCTTACTTTTCTTAGCAATTACTATTTGTGCATCAGCTCAAGCAAATGGGGATTACCAAAGTATTGGAAACGTTTCTTTAAACACTATTTCAAATTGGCAAGTGTATAGTGGCAATTCCAAAGCTTGGGAGGCTGCCAGTATAGCACCAGATAAAGCCATTTTTGAAAATGGTAATACTATTACTATTTTGCCCAACCACAATTGGCTTAAATTATCGTCAAAAAAGCCATTTACCTTAAAAGAAGGTGTAACCCTTATAAATAAAGGCGGTATAAATAATTTCTTTGATAGAAATTCTTTGGTTATTAATGGAACATACATTCATAATACTGGCATGAGAGATACCTTGCAGAAAGTATTTTTTGGTATTGATACTACAACTGGTTTGGGATCAAAATCTACTATTATAATTAGGGGTTCTAAAAATTATACAAGCACATCATCTTGGATTGGATGGTGCTTGGAAGGTAGAACTTTTAATGAATTATTTTTTGATACCGATGATCCAGCCACAATTGCATCCGGAGGAGTTTCTACAGGAAAATTTTTAGTTAATGGAAAGTTTTCAGTTAGCAATTGGGACATTTATTTAAAGACTCCAGAATTAATTATATGCACTGGCGAAATGGTGATTAATGCTCCAGGAAGTATTAGAGTAAATAATTTAACTATTGAAAAAAATGGAAAATTAACAATTAATGCAGGTGCAAAATTAAGTACTAGTGCTGATGGAACATTAACCATCAATGGAGTATTAAACAATAAGAGCACAGAACCTATTAGTGGAGATGGTGAAATTATAATAAAAAATTAAAATAAAAACGATACATAATAAGAAAATAACTCTCTCTTTATTATGCTTTATTCTTTCAAAGCTCATTTATAACAATCAATAATATTGGTTTGTACTGTTTGGTTATGGCATTCTTTCAAAAAGGTATATTAACACAAGCGTTGCGTTGTTGAAAATATTAGTTCTTTGAAAGTATTGTCAGTATTGAGTATGCGAGGATTTTACTTGGAAACGATTTGAATTTTATAAAATAAAAAATCTTATATTTAGCTAAAATTCAATCGTTTATGAATTCAGGTAAATATATATGATGACTTATAGGTATCTCTTAAGGAAAATATTTTTGCCATTGATGCAACTACAATTGATATATGTCTTTCTGCTTTTTACTGGGCTACTTTTAAAAGTATTAAGGGTGGCATTAAATTACATACTCAACTAGATTTAAAAACTTCGATACCTGAATTTATTTTATTCTCTAATGCATCTGTTCATGATGTAAATGTGTTGGATGTTATACATTTTGAAGACACTAGTTTTTATATAATTGACAGAGGATACGTAGATTAAAAAGGCTTTACAAGATTCATTTATGTGGAGCTTTCTTTGTTACAAGGGCTAAAGACAATATGAATTATAGAAGATTATACTCGCACCCAAAAGATATTGCTACTAGTATCTATTATGATCAATCAATTGCCCTTAATAATTTCTATACGGCTTTAGATTATCCTGAAAAAATACGAAGAATAAAATTTAAGGATGCACAGTCTGGAAAGATATTAATATTTCTTACCAATAACTTTCATCCGAGTGCAACTGAAATTGCACAGCTCTGTAAACATCGGTGGAAAATCAAACTATTTTTTAAATGGATTAAACAACATCTGAAAATAAAATCATTTTGGGGTCAGTCAGAAAATGCCGTAAAAACACAAGTATGGATAGCTGTTTCGATTTATGCTTTAGTTGCCATTGCTAAGAAACGATTTCTACTAAAACAGAGCCTTTACGAAATCCTACAGGTTTTAAGTATCTCTATTTTTGAAAGAATGCCCATAAATCAACTGTTTCAGCAAACTCAATTATAATATTTCAAAGAACAAAAAGATAATCAATTGACTATCTTCAAATTATAACGCAACGCTAGTGGTATATTAATATAACTAAAAGTATTGTATCTGCAAACACCTTATTATACATTTTCGGCATATACAAAATTCTTACTTATATTTAAGTTTAATAATCTTACACCAGGATGCCGTTAAGTTGGAACGAAATTAAAAGTAGAGCCACAGCCTTTAGCAAAGAATGGGAAGATGAAGTAAGTGAAGATGCCGAAGCAAAAAGTTTTTGGGACGACTTCTTTAATATTTTCGGAATATCAAGAAGAAGGGTTGCCACTTTTGAACAGCAGGTAAAAAAGATTGATGCTAAAACAGGCTTTATAGATTTGCTTTGGAAAGGTGTTATCCTAATAGAACACAAAAGTCGCGGTAAAGATTTAGACAGGGCATACCAACAAGCAAAAGATTATTTTCCCGGACTTAAAGACAAAGAACTTCCCCGCTATATTCTAGTAAGTGATTTCGAAAATTTTCGTTTATACGACCTCGAAGAAAATAAACAACATCAGTTTAAACTTAATGAATTGGTAAGCAATATTAACCTCTTTGGTTTCATTGCTGGTTATCAACAACGAACTTACAAGGAACAAGATCCTGTAAATATTGAAGCTGCAGAACTAATGGGAAAGCTTCACGATAAACTAAAAGCTATTGGATACACTGGTCATCATTTAGAATTATATCTTGTCCGTCTCCTTTTTTGTTTATTTGCCGATGATACAAATATTTTTGAAAAAGGAATTTTAAACGATTACCTCGAGTTAAAAACCAATGAAGATGGAAGCGACCTTGCAAGAGCTATAGCAGAACTATTTCAAATATTAAACACCGCTCCTGATAAACGTTTTACAAATCTTGATGAAGGGCTTGCAGTTTTTCCTTATGTAAATGGAAAACTGTTTGAAGAAAATTTACCACTTGCGAGTTTCGACAGTGAAATGCGCAAAATTATACTGGACTGTTGCTTACTAGATTGGGGCAAAATATCTCCTGCCATCTTTGGATCATTATTTCAGAGTGTAATGGATGAAAAAGCAAGACGTAATCTTGGCGCGCATTATACCAGTGAAAAAAATATCCTGAAATTGATAAAGCCATTATTTATAGATGACTTATGGAGTGAATTTGAAAAAGCAAAACTCAATACTAATCAGCTTCGTAAACTTCACGATAAAATAAGTAAACTACGTTTTCTTGATCCTGCATGTGGTTGTGGTAACTTTCTCATCATTGCTTACCGAGAGCTGCGATTGCTCGAAATAGAAATTGTAAAATTGCTGTTAAAAAATCAAACCGTTACAAGCATTAATACCTATTTCTTAATTGATGTTGACCAATTTTATGGCATAGAATATGAAGAATTTCCAGCACAGATAGCACAGGTAGCAATGTGGTTAATAGACCATCAGATGAATATGCGGGCCAGTGAAACTTTTGGCGAATATTATGTTCGTCTCCCATTACGCAAAAGCGCAACTGTTGTTCATGGTAATGCATTAAGGATTGACTGGCAGAGTTTGATAGACCCGATGCCTTGGGAAAAGAAAGAACCTATGTATCATTATATTTTAGGTAATCCTCCTTTTATTGGGAAACAATTACAAAATAAAGTACAAAAGGAAGACATGGAAATAGTATTTCATGGCGTAAATAGTGCAGGAGTATTAGATTATGTAACAGCTTGGTATATTAAAGCTGCTCAGTACATGAATACATTTGGTAACACTCAAACAAAAACAGCATTTGTTTCTACAAATTCTATTTCACAAGGCGAACAGGTAGGAATTTTATGGAACGAATTATTTAATAGATATAAAATAAAGTTACAGTTTGCACATCGTACATTTAAATGGGGCAATGAAGCGAAAGGCAATGCTGCTGTGCATGTAGTGATTATTGGCTTTGCTAATTATGATATAAATGATAAATTTATTTATGAATACGAGAATCTCAAAGCAGAGCCACTTGAAATTAAGGTAAAAAATATCAATCCTTATTTGGTTGAAGGCGATGATTCATTTCTCCCTGCAAGAAGAAAACCTATATGTAATGTGCCTGAAATGCTTTATGGAAATAAATTAGTTGATGGAGGTTTTTATCTTTTTACGGATGATGAAAAAGAGTTATTTATTAGGAATGAACCTGAATCAAAAAAATATTTTAAGCCAATATTAAGCGGCGACGAATTTATAAATGGTAAAAATAGATGGGTGTTGTATTTAAAAGATATAGATCCTAAAGAATTAAAGACAATGCCAAAAGTCATTGAACGAATAAATGAAGTAAAGAAATATCGTGAAGCAAGTACTAAAAAGCAGACACAAGAAACAGCATTAACTCCTACTTTATTTGCAGAACCAAGACAGCCTGAAAATGATTTTCTTTTAATTCCTAGAACATCTTCAGAAAATAGAAGATATATTCCTTTGGGATTTTTTACAAAAGAATATATTGTAAATGATAGTTGTACTGCTTTGCCAGAAGCAACAATATTTCATTTTGGAATTATGTCTTAATTAATGCATATGGTATGGGTGAAAAATACTTGTGGAAGATTAAAAAGTGACTTTAGGTATTCAAGTACTCTTGTCTACAACAACTTCCCTTGGCCCGAAAACCCAACTGATAAACAAAAGGATACAATAGAAAAAGCTGCACAAGAAGTATTGGATGCAAGGTTGCAATTTCCGAATAGCAATTTGGCAGATTTATACGATCCTAACACCATGCCACCAATATTGGTAAAAGGACACCAGCATTTAGATAAAGCTGTAGATCTTTGTTACCGCCCTCAACCATTTATTAATGAAGCAAAGCGTATTGAGTTCTTGTTTGAGTTATACGATAAGTATACCGCCGGTTTGTTTGTAAAGGAGAAGAAGAAAAAGACTAAAAATTAACAATGAACAGTGAAATCATCATATATCAAAATCCTGACGGTAACATCAAAATAGATGTACGTTTAGAGGAAGAAACTGTTTGGCTTACACAGTCTCAATTGTGTGAATTGTTTAATAGGTCCAAAGCCACAATAAGCGAACATATTAAAAATGTATTTGAAGAAGGCGAACTAGACGAAAAAGTGGTTGTTCGGAAATTCCGAACAACCACTCAACATGGTGCTATTGTAGGAAAAACACAAGAAATTGAAGTCAATGGCTACAATCTCGACTTAATCATTTCAGTTGGCTATCGTGTAAAATCGCCACAGGGTACCCAATTTCGTATTTGGGCTACTCAACGGTTAAAAGAATACATCATAAAAGGTTTCGCTTTGAATGATGATCGTTTTAAATCGGGCAACTCTATGAATTATTTCAACGAGTTACAGGAACGAATTCGAGAAATAAGGATTTCAGAGCGGTTCTTCTATCAAAAAATAAAAGACATCTACACTAACAGTATTGATTACGATGCAATATTGGATTTTAAAAAAGTTTATACTGTTAAAACAAATAAAATAAAAACGCTAGTTGAAAAAATTGAACAAATTACTTGGATTAACAATGTAGGTAATGACTCATTTAAGTCGATTAATGATTTAATTTCATCAATAAGGGACTTGCACTCTGCATTATTAAGACAATATATTTCTCTAAATTTTATACGAAGAAATGGAATTGCTAAAGAAGAAATAAAAATATTTAAAGATTCAATAAATGATTTAAAAGATGTTGTAGCTGACCTTGATTCTAGATTTTTTTTTCAGCCAAATACCCCTGATTTTCAAGAAACTACTAAAGAACTTTCATTGTTTTAATAATAATATTTTGCTTAGAAGAATTTAAAGTTTAACTTCATAAGTTAAAGAAAAATAACTCTTACTCATCAATTGAAGCAGATATTATTGAATATTTCTTCAATAAATAAATTCAGCAATTAACTTCTGGTACAAGATTAAATAATAGTAACGATACCCCCTTTACAAAGAAAAGATTAAACGGAAGCGGAGGCTTTAGGATATACTTTTTATTGATCATAAAAAATGAAAAGGTTTATTTAATATTCCTTCATTCAAAGACAGGTTCTTTAGGTTATGAAAATATTATTGACGACTCAAAAGCATTATTATACAAAAAGGTTTTGGAATGTATAAAGTCAAATAACTTATACGAGGTAATAGTTGACAACAATAAATTAGACTTCAAAAAATAATAAACAAGCACTTCAACGTATACTTGAGTTAAATTAAAATCGAAATTAAAAATATAATATTAAATGTCAGATTTAAATAAAAAAGAGGTGGCATTTTCATGACCACCTCTTACTAGTTAAATAAAATCGATAAAAATTACACTAAATCATATCTATCGAGATTCATTACTTTATTCCAAGCTGCAACAAAATCTTTCACGAATTTTTCTTTAGAATCTGCTGAAGCATATACTTCAGCAATTGCACGCAACTCCGAATTAGAACCAAAGATCAAATCAACACGAGTACCTGTATATTTTACTTCTCCACTTTTACGATCACGTGCTTCAAATGAATCTTTATGATCATTGGTAGCAGTCCACACATTTCCAATGTTCAACAAGTTCACAAAAAAATCGTTGGTGAGCGCTTCCGAATTATTGGTAAATACACCATGTTTTGAATGATCAAAATTAGTATTCAACATACGCATCCCTCCTACTAACACCGTCATCTCTGGAGCAGTTAAAGTCATGAGTTGAGCCTTATCAATCAACAATTCTTCAGCAGTTAATGTATATTTTACTTTTGCATAATTGCGGAAACCATCTGCCATAGGCTCTAATAAAGAAAATGATTCAACATCTGTTTGTTCTTGAGTTGCATCTGTTCTTCCTGCAGAAAAAGGAACTGTAATATTATGCCCTGCATTAGTAGCAGCCTTTTCAATAGCAGCACATCCACCCAAAACAATTAAATCTGCAATAGAAACCAGCTTGCCACTATTTGCAGCATTAAATGTATTCTGAACATTTTCTAATGCATCTAATACTTTTGATAATTGTGCTGGATTATTAGAAGCCCAATATTTTTGAGGAGTCAATCTTAATCTTCCACCATTTGCACCTCCACGCTTGTCGGACCCTCTAAATGTAGAAGCAGAAGCCCATGCTGTTGCAACCAACTGAGATATGCTTAAGCCAGTTGCTAATAGCTGCGATTTTAATGCTGTAATATCAGTAGCATCAATCATTTGGTAAGTTGCAGCAGGAACAGGATCTTGCCAAATTAGCACTTCTGCAGGAACATCTTTACCTAAATACAAAACTCGAGGCCCCATATCGCGGTGTGTTAATTTAAACCAAGCTCTTGCAAATGCATCAGCTAACTGATCGGGGTTTTCAAAAAATCTTCTAGAAATCTTTTCATAAGCAGGGTCTACTCTTAATGCTATGTCAGAAGTAAGCATAAAAGGCGCATGCTTCTTTGATGGATTATGTGCATCTGGCACTGTACCTGCACCACCGTTATTTTTTGGAGTCCATTGGTGAGCGCCAGCCGGACTTTTACTCAACTCCCATTCAAAACCAAATAAATTTTCGAAATAATTGTTACTCCATTTTGTGGGTGTGGTAGACCATGCTCCTTCTAATCCACTTGTAATTGTATCTTCTCCATATCCGGTGCCGAAGCTGTTTTTCCAACCTTGTGATTGCTCTTCTAATCCTGCAGCTGCTGGTTCTGCACCAACATGCTCTGATGAAGCAGCACCATGCGTTTTTCCAAATGTATGTCCACCTGCTATTAACGCAACTGTTTCTTCATCATTCATTGCCATTCGTCCAAATGTTTCACGTATATCACGAGCTGATGCCAAAGGATCAGGATTTCCATCGGGACCTTCAGGGTTTACATAAATTAAACCCATCTGCACTGCAGCCAATGGATTTTCTAAAATTCGGGAATGGATTTTTCCATCTGCATCATCGTCGGACACTATCACACCGTGATTTTCTTCCACACCTTCAGAACCATTTGCATAACGTATATCACCACCTAACCATTTCTTTTCGGATCCCCAATAAATATCTTCTTCGGGCTCCCAAACATCTGCTCGTCCGCCTCCAAATCCAAAGGTTTTAAAACCCATTGATTCTAAAGCGCAATTGCCCGTTAAAATCATTAAATCGGCCCAAGATAATTTATTACCATACTTCTGTTTTATAGGCCATAAAAGTAACCGTGCTTTATCTAAGTTTGTATTGTCTGGCCAGCTATTTAATGGCGCAAAACGTTGAGTTCCTGAACATGCACCACCTCTACCATCTGCTGTTCTGTAAGTTCCTGCGCTATGCCATGCCATTCTAATAAAGAAGGGACCATAATGACCGTAGTCGGCAGGCCACCAATCTTGCGAATTGGTCATTAATTCAATAATATCTTTTTTTGCGGCATCTAAATCCAATGAATTGAAAGCTTCCGTATAATTAAATGACTCCCCCAATGGATTGGAAAGAGCAGAATTCTGACGAAGAATATTTAATTTCAATTGATTGGGCCACCAATCAACATTTTTTGTACCATTTCCTGCACTTTTTTTGGGCATACTACCAGTAAATGGGCATTTAGCTGCTGCATTAGTTCCGGAATTCTCTTGATTTTCCATTCTTTGTACGTTTATTTTTTAAAATTTTTCTAGAATGCAAATTTACAACAATATCTAAACACTATTTCTATCTTTAATTAATTGAAAAAGATTTTACCCATAATTATTATTGCACAGTTTTTTTGCACATCAATTTGGTTTGCCGGAAATGCAATAATGCCCGAAATAGTTAAACAATTTCAACTAAATCAGCAATTTCTAGCTCACTTTATTAGTGCCGTACAATTGGGGTTTGTAATTGGTACACTCAGTTTTGCACTGCTTGCAATAGCAGATCGATTTTCGCCATCCACCGTTTTTTATATTAGCGCTTTAATTGCAGCATTATTTAACCTAGCTATTTGCATTGAAGGAATCAATTCAACTTCTATACTTTTTTTTAGATTTTTTACAGGATTTTTTCTTGCAGGAATTTATCCTGTTGGTATGAAAATTGCTTCCGACTATTTCCAAAAAGGACTAGGAAATTCTTTAGGCTTTTTAGTTGGCGCATTAGTGCTTGGAACTGCCTTTCCACATTTATTAAAAAACATAACTGCACAATTGCCTTGGAAATATGTAATTTATGCTACCTCTTTTCTTTCAGTTCTAGGTGGACTGATATTATTTTTGTTTGTACCAAATGGACCATATAGAAAAGTAAGCAAGTCGTTAAACTTTGGTTCATTCTTAATTGCATTTAAAAACAAACAATTTCAATCAGCAGCTTTTGGGTATTTCGGGCACATGTGGGAATTATATGCTTTCTGGACTTTCGTGCCAATTATTTTATTGAATTATAAAAATACTTATTCTCTCTCCGCTTTAAATATCCCTCTTTTATCGTTTATAATTATTGCATCAGGTTCAATAGCTTGTATTTTAGCAGGTAAACTTTCACTAAAGTTTCATCCAAAAAAAATTGCTACAATATTATTGTTATCATCATGTATATGCTGTTTAATTTCTCCATTGATTTTATTGAATAATTATCTTCCGTTATTTTTATTATTCCTATTTTTCTGGGGTATGGTTGTTGTTGCGGACTCTCCTTTATTTTCTTCATTAGTTGCTCAAAATATTGCGGAAGAATTTAGAGGAACTTCTTTAACAATTATAAATTGCATTGGGTTTGCTATTACTTTAATTAGCATTCAACTGATTAATTTATTATCAAACCATATTAATGCACAA
>Ga0209591_10000894_pt1 | contig 38329 bp, 42 predicted proteins | sample MAT01_FD_187207 | JGI IMG/M metagenome (GOLD analysis project Ga0209591, IMG submission 187207) | Freshwater microbial communities from Lake Fryxell liftoff mats and glacier meltwater in Antarctica - MAT-01 (SPAdes) (version 2) | ecosystem: Environmental > Aquatic > Freshwater > Ice > Liftoff... | reverse complement strand
TGCAAGGTGAGTACCCCGCCATCGAGCAGCGCGCCCGGGCTGAAGGGGCTGAAATTCATTGGGGTGATGAGACCGCCTTGGTCAACACCGACGTGCGCGGCAGGAGCTACGCACCGGCTGGCAAAACACCGGTAGCCATGGCGGTGGGTGGCACCCGCCAGAAGCTGTCAATGATTGCCACGGTGACCAACCAGGGCAAGACACGCTGGATGATCATTGACGAAGCATTTGATGCGGACAAGCTCATCGAATTCCTGCAAGCCTTGATCAAGGATGCGGGGAAGAAGGTCTTCCTCATCTTGGACAACCTGCGAATGCACCACAGCAAGCTGGTGAAGGCTTGGGTGGCTGAGCACAAAGACCAAATTGAGTTGTTCTACCTGCCCAGCTACAGCCCGCAACTCAATCCCGAGGAAAGGCTCAACGCTGATCTGAAACAGGAAATGGGAAAACGTGTGCCTGTGCGAACGAAGGCCAAATTACGCGAAGCTGCCAACGAGCACATGACGCGGCTGGAGCGTAATCCTGAGCGCGTGATGAGCTACTTCCAGGATCGCCGCGTGCGCTATGCGGCTTGATACTTCACAGGGCCGGAGCAATAGTCGGCCAACGGCAGGGTGGTCATGGCGCGCATCTACACCCTGATCGCTCAGGGGCGCGGCATGGACGCACCTTTCTCATCCGGTAGAGGGTAGGCGTCCGCCACGTACGCTGGGCCCTTCATCACCCGGACGATGAAGCATCCCAGGGCCACCGTCAGCACCAGCGTCCAGTGCAGCACGACGACGCCGAGCAACATGTAGTCCCACAACAGCAGTGCGCCGTTTCTGGCGCCGGACTCGGGCGTGGCCGGCGCCAGCGCGTGATTCGCGCCCGCAAGCAGCAGCGGCAGCAGCGTGCCCCACAACAAGACCGCCGGCAGGCCCCGCCAGATACGCTGCTCCAGTCCGGGCGCCGATCTCACGAAGCCGGGGAGCTTGTTGAACAGGTTCATGGTGACCTCGCAATGGTTGAGCGCTTGAAGCTCGTCAAGGACAGCGGGTTCTTGGTCGTCGCGGCTGCCACCGACGTTGCGCCTAGCGCACCAGCGCCGCAGCCCCGGCCAGGCAACTGATGCTGGCCACCACGGTCAGCCGTAATCGCATGGGCAGCCAGGCCTGCAGCTGGTAGCGCGGATACAGGACGCTGTCCACCGCAAAGCAGGCCCACAGCAAAGCCGCTGTCAGCACCAGCCCCGGTGCAGTGCCTAGCAGCAATGCCAGCCAGCCCAGCAGGCTGGGCACCACGCCCCAAACCAGCGAAGCCACGGGCAGGACAGAACCCTCGCGCATCACCAAGCCCCAGTGGATCGCCCCCAAAAAGCTGGAGATGACCGCGCCGTACCCCAGCAGCGCCATCCTGGCCAGCGGCCAGTCAGCAGGCGGCGCCACCCAAAGCGCCACGGCCAAGCCCACGAACGGAATCAGCCCGCCATAGCCCAGTCGCCGGCCCCAAAGAGAAGGGCCTGCCGCGTCTGCGTCCATCAGTCCTCGTCCTTCGGCTCCGGCGCTGTCGCCTCGGACGGGCTGCCTGAGGCAGGACGGCACATCTTCTGACCGTCCCACTGCTGGCCACACCAGCAGCGGCCTTCGGTGTCGATGATGCAGGTGCCGCTGCCGCAGCAACGCGGGTCTTCGCTCATGGGGAACTCCTGACGGTCACTTCAAGCTATTTGACGAGAGGCCGCACGGTGGTGAAGCCGCCGTCCACCGCAATCACCTGCCCGGTGAGACGCGCCGCGCGGTCGCCCAGCAGCCACGCCATCACATCGGCCACCTGGTCGGCCGTCTGCACGCCGCCCAGCGGGTACTGGCGCGCAGCGCCGTCGCGCATGGCCGGCATCTTCAGCATACCGGCGGTCATCGGCGTCTCGGTCATGCCCGGAGCCACTGCATTGATGCGCAGACCCTGGGCCGCGTAGGTGGCCGCGGCGCTGCGCACCAGGGCTTCGACGCCGCCCTTGGCCGCAGCGATGGCTTCGTGATTCGCCACACCGATGCGCGCCACCACCGAGCTCGCGAACACCGCGGCGCCGGGCCCACCCTGCAGTGCCGCGATCCAGGCCTGCAGCATGAATACCGCGCTGTCGAGATTGACGCGAATCACCTCGCGGTAAGCGTCGGCGCGGGTGCGGTGCAGCGGCGCAATCAGCGTGTTGCCCACGCAATGCGCCAGCATCGCCGGTGCTGCGCCCAGCACGTCCTGGCAGGTGGCGATGGCCAGCGCTGCGCCTTCGGGCGTGGTGGTGTCGGCGGCGATGCGCACGGCCGCCTCGACATCGGCCAGGCGGCCGGCGTCGCGCCCCACCGCGGCAACGCGGCAGCCTTGGGCGTGCAACTGGCGAGCCAAGGCGCGGCCGATGCCGCCGCTGGCACCGGTGATGAGGGCGATCGGAGTCATGGCGTGTTTCGAAGCTGAATGGGGTGAGATCAACGGGGTGCGCTGTCGTGCGCGTTCGGTCGGCCCAGCCCGGGTGGGTCAAGCCGGGATGCCCAGCGCTGCAACGTCGGCCGGCCGCGCAGGAAGAGTCTGTACGTGCGCTCCATCACCCAGGCCGCGCCGGGCAGGCGACCAGCCCGTGCCAGCCAGCGCCAGCCGGGCAAAGCCGCCCATAGCGCCAGGAAGGCCTGCGCGCCACTGAGCAACCGGCCGTCGCTGCTGCGCACGTGAAAGCGCGCCAGCAGTTGTTCGCGCGTGGTGCCGGCCGGCAGTGGCAACGCGGCGTCGCTGACATCGGCAAAACACACCGGCGTGCTCGAACGCAGGCCGCGGTAGATGCCGATCTCGCGGCGGCACAAGGGGCACGCGCCGTCGTACAGCACGGTCAGCGGCAGCGCTTCCTTGACGGGTCCGTTCACAGGCTCGATCACGACCGGGGAGGGGAGGTCATTAGGAACGCCTTGGGTGGGCGTATCAGCCACATCGGATGCACGCTGCAGCAGCGTTGCCGACAGCGACTGGGCCGACAGCCAGGCCCCCTCGACGCCCGAGCCGCCGAGGAAGTCTCCGCATACGCCCAGGCCCTGGGTAGCGTCCCACCAGCACGACTCGGCCGGCGCAACCCGTTGCGCCTGTGGCAGTGCGTAGCGCCAACGGTGCACCACGCAGTGATGCCAGTCGACGTGACGGCCGAGGTAGTCGGCCAGCGCGGTCTGCATCTGCTGCTGAACCCACGCGGCCGGTTGTTCGAGGTGCCTGCGGCTCCAGCCCGCCTGGGCATGCACGACCCAGTGGGCCTGCCCGGGCACACGCGCGCGACCTGGACGCGAGTCATTGCGCAACACCCAGGCCAACGGACCCGTGGGTAGCCGAGCCAGATCCCAGCCCAGCCCAGGTTCCGAGGCATCCGCGATGCCCATCAGGGTCCAGCACGGCTGCATCGGCACGACAGACGCATGCCGTGCCCAGTCTCCCCGGTGCGGGCTGAGCAAGGGCGCAGCCTGCGCGGGCGGCAGCGCCAGCAAGACCGCGTCGAACCGCAAGGGGTGGCTGTTGCCACCGGCCTGCACCTGCCAGCCGAGCGCATCTTTGTGCAGGCTGTCGACGGCAAAGCCCCAAGTGGCGGCCGCGCCGTCCAACAGGCGGCGACACAGCGCAGGCATGTCCGGAGCGGGCACGTAGAGCCGATTGCCTTCCCCGAAAGGCAATCCGCCGGGGGCCAGCATGGGCGCCCACTCGGCCAACCACCCCGCGTGCAGGGCTTGGTCGACGAAGGTCTGGAAGGCCTCGGAGCGGGCCGTGATGCCGATGGCGCCGTGGTCGAGCTGCGTCGTGCAGGCTTGTCCTTGTCGGTCGATCCATTCGACGCGGCGGGTGGCCAAACGACCCCCCGGCCCACGCGACTTGTCGAACACGTGGACCGAGTGTCCGGTGAGCGTCAGCGCACGCGCGCACGCGGCCCCGGCGATGCCGGCGCCGATCACCGCAACTTGCTGCACTGTGCGAATCACCATACGAGAGATGATACGCTTTAGCGATTCATCATGAGTTCAAAGACGATCCAAATACCGTCTGAACCCGGTACACTCGGCGTCAAATAAGCGTCAAAGCAGCGTCAAAGCAGCGTCACTTCAAAGACACCCATGAGAACAGGCAAGCCGCCACCGCCGCCCGTCCAGCAGCCGAACCGCACAGCGGATGCATCGCTCCACCGCAGCGGCGCCGTGGCCCACATGCTGCGCATGCCGGTGGCGACCCTGCGCGTTTGGGAACGCCGCTATGGATTGACGCAGCCCGCGCTGTCGCCCAGCGGTCAGCGTCTCTACTCGGCCGACGACGTGCGGCGCCTGGCCTTGGTCAAACAGCTGACGGACCTCGGTCACGCCATCGGGAGCCTGGCGCCGCTGGACATGCCGCAGTTGCAGCGGGTGGCCGACACACACGCGCACGCGGCAGCCGCCACCCAGAAAGGTGGGCACTCGAAAGCGGCCGGCTCGCCGCCGATCCGGGCCTGGCGGCTCGCCGTGATTGGCGCTGCGCTGGGCACCCGCTTGCAGCGGCCCGCGCTGTTGCGCCAGCTGGGCCGGCCCATCGTGCTGCTGGGGCCGTTCATCGACGCCGCGCAGGCCGCCGCCGCTTTGGGCAGCTCGGAAGTCGATGCTGTGCTGACCTACGAACCCCATTTGCACGAGGGCTGGTTGGCTTCTTTCGATGCGGCTGCGCCGGCCTTGGCGGGGGTGCCTAAAGCCGTGCTTTACAGCTTCGCTGCCGACCCCTTGTGCGAGGCGCTGGCAACGGCCGGCACGGCCTTGTTGCGCGAGCCGCAGCCCGACGCGGTGGTCGCGCAATGGCTGCACGCCCTGTCGGTGTCGACCACGCCGCGGCAGCTTGCGGCGGACCGTGTCGGGTCCTTGCCCGAGCCCGTGCCGCCGCGCCGCTGGGACGATGCGGCCCTGGCCCAATTCGCGAGCGTTTCGTCGACGGTCGCCTGCGAGTGCCCGCGCCACGTCGCCGAGCTGCTGGTGCAGCTGTCGCACTTCGAGGCCTACAGCGCCGAGTGCGAGCACCGCAGCGCGGCTGACGCTGAATTGCACGGCTACTTGCGGCGGGTCGCAGCAGCCTCGCGTGCGCGCTTCGAGGCTGCACTCGAGCATGTGGCGCTGCACGAAGGCCTGCTGCTGCCTTCATCGCAACGGCCCTCTGTCACTACCCCCTAAACTGAGTGGTAAATCGCCCATGCGCCGCTTCCTGTTGCTGTTGATCATCTCCGCCATGCCTTTGCTGAGCCACGCAATCGAAGAACCGGACTACGAGGTCATCAAGAAATTCGACAAGGTGGAGTTGCGCCAGTACGCGCCGTACGTCGTGGCAGAGGTCGTTGTGGACGCCTCGGCCGAAGACGCCGGCACCCAGGCCTTCCCGATCCTGGCCGGCTACATCTTCGGCAAGAACCAGCGCTAGAAAAAGTTTGCAGTTCGTTCTGCCCAAGGCGGTGACGCTGGCGACGGCGCCCGAGCCCATGGATCCGCGCGTGCAACTGCGCGAGGTGCCCGCCGGCCGCTGGGCCGTGATCCGCTATTCAGGCACCTGGTCGCAGTCCAACTACGTCGAGTACCTGGACGAGTTGAAGGTGGCCCTGCAAGCGGCGGGCGTGGCGACGCAGGGCGAGCCCGTCATGGCGCGCTACAACGCGCCCTTCACGCCATGGTTCATGCGGCGCAACGAGATCTGGCTGGCGTTACGCTGATGTCGCTGCCGGGGCCCTGCAGTGCCCCGTCAATGGGGCACAGGGTGCAGAGGCTGAACCGGATCGCGCGAGGTTTGACTGCCGCGGCGCCGGGTGCCTGGCTGCTGAGTACCGAGCCGAAGACCCGAACATACCGTGTGTGGGACCGTGTCTGGGACCGTGGCGTGGGCACCTTGCCGTGGCAGCACCTCGTGGACTTGAGCAAGCGCAACTGAGCCAGGGCATTCAACGGGCCGACGCCCGGCCCATGCTTCTTTACGGACGCGCAGTCTTGCAACAGCCTGCCCAGGCCCGGCCCGGGCTTGATGCAGCGCAAGGTGCGGCGTGCTCCAGCCAGCAGACTGCGGGCGATGTCCGTCGCACCGATCACACCGCTGGCCCGCCCGACCGGTGGCCCGCCAGCAGGTGATGACGTGAGCGGCTCGCGCCGGGCCGCACCAGCGCCTGCCAGCCAGCAGGCTTGGCTGCGCCTGTCGGGGCTGCGCTGCGCCGCTTGTGGGGGGCTGATCGAGGCCGCGATCACGGCCGTGGACGGCGTGCTCGACGCACAGGTCCATGGGCCCGCACAACAGGCGCGGGCGCGCTACGACCCGTCTCGCACGAACGTTCCAGCGCTGATCGACGCCGTGCGCCGTGCCGGCTACGACGCCGTGCCCGACGAGCCCTGTGCCGCGCGCGACCAGCGCCGTGCCGAAAGCCGCATCGCGCTATGGCGCCTGTTCGTGGCCGGGTTCTGCGCGATGCAGGTCATGATGCTCGCGACCCCCGCCTACGTGTCCGCGCCGGGCGAGCTGGCGCCCGACCTGCGCCGGCTGCTCGACTGGGGAGGCTGGCTGCTCAGCATTCCGGTGCTGCTGTTCTCGGCGGCGCCGTTCTTTGCAGGCGCATGGCACGCACTGCGACAGGGCCGCATCGGCATGGACGTGCCGGTGGCGATCGGGATTGCGGTCACGTTCGTCGCCAGCAGCGGCGCGGCGTTCGATCCCGGCGGCCCGTTCGGCGACGCGGTGTACTTCGATTCACTGACGATGTTCGTCAGCTTCTTACTGCTCGGTCGCTGGCTCGAACTCGGCATGCGCCACCGCGCCGCCGAAGCGCTGGAAGCTGCGGTCGGCGCGATGCCGCTCACGGCGCTGCGTTTGTTGCCCGATGGCACGGCCCGCGCGGTGCCGATCGGCGAACTGGAGCCCGGCGCCCGGGTTCGGGTGCCAGCCGGTGAAGCCTTTCCTGCCGACGGCCACCTGATCGACGGGCGCAGCACAGTCGACGAGTCGCTGCTCAGCGGCGAGTCCAGGCCGGTGCGCAAAGCCATCGGCTCGGGCGTTGTCGGCGGCAGCATCAACCTCGGCGCACCGGTGGTGATGCAGGTCGAGCGTTGCGGTACCGACACCCGCTATGAGGCCATCGTCGCGCTGATGCGCGACGCGGCCGTGCAGCGGCCCGCCGCTGCGCGCTGGGCCGACCGCTGGGCAGCACCGTTCCTGTGGACGGTGTTGCTGCTGGCCGCCGGCGCGGGCGCGGTCTGGAGCGTGATCGATCCGCCGCGTGCGGTGTGGGTGGTGGTGTCGGTGTTGATCGTGACCTGCCCGTGCGCGCTGGCGCTGGCCACGCCTTCGGCATTGCTGGCCACGGCGCAAGCCATGGCGCGACGCGGCGTGCTGGTGCGGCGCATCGATGCGCTGACGCATCTGGCCGGCATCGGGCGGCTGTTCATCGACAAGACCGGGACCTTGACGCTGCGGCAGCTCGCGTTGAGGGGCACCACGCGGCTGCCCGCCGTGAACGGAGAAAACGGCGAAAGCTTTGTGAACGACGTCGAATGGCTGCAGCGGGCGGTTTCGCTGGCCGCTTATTCGACCCACCCGCTCTCGCGGGCGCTCGTCGCTGCCGCACCGCCTGCCGGCGGGGCGTTCGTGTGGCGCGCCGTACGCGAACAAGCCGGCGCCGGCATCGAGGCACGCGACGAAGACGGCCGCCTGTGGCGCCTGGGCGCGGCGGCCTGGGTCGGCGGTGCCAGCGGCCCGGCCGATCACGAACACATGGCGGCCTGCATTGGCCACGACGGCCGCGCGCTGGCCCGCTTCGACTTCGACGAGACACTCGCCGAAGGCGCCGCCGAGGCGGTGCGCGCACTGCAAGCCGATGGCGTCGCGCTGACGCTGCTGTCGGGCGACACGCCCGCCCGCGTATGCCGGCTCGCGCAGCGTCTGGGCATCGATGCTGCCGATGCGATCGGCGGCGCCAGCCCCGAAGACAAACTGCGGTACATCGAAATGGCCCAGTCCCGCGGCGAGTGCGTGGGGATGGTGGGCGACGGTATCAACGACGCCCCGGTACTGGCGCGTGCCGACGTGTCGCTGGCGATGGGCGAGGGCGCATTGGTGGCACGCGCCAACGCCGACGCGGTGATCATCTCCAACCGCCTGGGCGATGTGGTGTTCGCGCGCCGGATCGCTGGACGGATGCTGCGCGTGATCCGCCAGAACCTGGCCTGGGCAGCCGCCTACAACCTGTTGTGCGTACCGCTGGCGCTGCTGGGGGCGCTGCCGCCGTGGGCCGCCGGCCTGGGCATGGCCGCGAGTTCGCTGGTCGTCGTCGGCAACTCGCTGCGCCTGAAGCGCTAACGCGCCAACATCGTGGACAGCCTCTACCTGCTGGTGCCGCTGTCGGTGTTGGCCATGCTGGGTGTGCTGGCGGTCTTCGCGTGGGCGCTGTGGCGCGGCCAGTTCGACGGGCTCGAAGCCGAAGGCGAGCGCGTATTGCTTGATCAGGATCAAGGCGATGTCGGGCGCCGCACCGAAGAATCGGCGCCATGAACTCGGACACCGCACCGCCGCAGCCCCTGCTCGTGTACCACGACACGACGGTCCGGCTGTTTGCCTACGCCGCTGTGTTATGGGGCGTGGTGGGCATGGCGGTCGGCGTGTTGATCGCCGCGCAGCTGACCTGGCCCGAACTCAACTTCGGCATCCCGTGGCTCAGCTATGGCCGGCTGCGCCCGCTGCACACCAACGCGGTCATCTTCGCCTTCGGCGGCTGTACGCTGATGGCCACCAGCTTCCACGTCGTGCAGCGCACCTGCCAGGTGCCGCTGTTCGCGCCCAAACTGGCGCAGTTCGTGTTTTGGGGCTGGCAGGCGGTGATCGTCGCCGCCGCCATCTCGCTGCCCATGGGCTACACGCAGGGCAAGGAATACGCCGAGCTCGAATGGCCGATCGACATCCTGATCGCAGTGGTGTGGGTCAGCTACGCCATCGTCTTCTTCGGCACCATCGGCGTTCGCAAGGTGCGCCACATCTACGTCGCCAACTGGTTCTTCGGCGCCTTCATCCTGACGGTGGCGCTGCTGCATATCGTCAACGGCGCGGCCATTCCGGCCGGGTGGATGAAGAGCTACTCGGCCTATGCCGGCGTGCAGGACGCGATGATCCAGTGGTGGTACGGCCACAACGCGGTCGGCTTCTTCCTCACGGCCGGTTTCCTGGGAATGATGTACTACTACATCCCCAAGCAGGCCGAGCGCCCCATCTACAGCTACCGGCTGTCGATCGTGCACTTCTGGGCGCTGATCTTCACCTACATGTGGGCCGGGCCGCACCACCTGCACTACACCGCGTTGCCCGATTGGGCGCAATCGGTCGGCATGGTCTTCTCGCTGGTGCTGCTGGCGCCGAGCTGGGGCGGGATGATCAACGGCATGATGACGCTCAGCGGTGCGTGGCACAAGCTGCGCGACGACCCGATCCTCAAGTTCCTGATCGTCTCGCTGTCGTTTTACGGCATGTCGACCTTCGAGGGACCGATGATGTCGATCAAGACCGTCAACGCGCTGTCGCACTACACCGACTGGACGGTGGGCCACGTGCACAGCGGCGCTTTGGGCTGGGTCGGGCTGGTGTCGATGGGCTGCCTGTACCACCTGATCCCGCGCATGGTCGGCCGCACCCAGATGCACAGCGTGCCGGCGATCGAGTTGCATTTCTGGGTCTCGACCGTGGGCATCGTGCTCTACATCGCCGCGATGTGGATCGCCGGTGTGATGCAGGGGCTGATGTGGCGCGCCGTGAACCCCGACGGCACGCTGGTCTACAGCTTCGTCGAGGGCGTCAAGGCGACCTGGCCGTTCTACCTGGTCCGTTTCACCGGCGGGGTGTTGTACCTGGGCGGCATGCTGATCATGGCCTGGAACGTGGTGATGACGGCGCGTGCCGGGCAACGCGTATCGATCCCGGTGCCCCTGGCCGTGGCCCGCGCCTGAACCGAAGCACAAGACCATGAGCGAAACCCACAAGCCCACCGGCCACGCGCGCATCGAGACCAACAACCTGTTGATGATCGTGCTGATCATCGCGGTGGTGGCCGTCGGCGGCCTGGTCGAGATCGTGCCGCTGTTCTTCCAGCGCTCGACCACCCAGCCCGCGCCGGGCCTCAAGCCGTACACGGCGCTGCAACTGGCCGGGCGCGACGTCTACCTGCGCGAGGGCTGCTACAACTGCCACTCGCAGATGGTGCGCACGCTGCTGTCCGAAACCCTGCGCTACGGGCCGTACTCGACGGCCGGTGAGTTCGTCTACGACCACCCGTTCCAGTGGGGCAGCAAGCGCACCGGGCCCGACCTGCACCGTGTCGGCGGCAAGTACAGCGACGAGTGGCAGCGCCTGCACCTGCTGAACCCGCGCGACTTGGTGCCGGAGTCGAACATGCCGGCCTACCCGTGGCTGTTGGACGCACCGGTGGCCAGTGCCGAGATGGCGCAACGAATGCGCGCCTTGCGCAGGGTGGGCGTGCCGTACACCGACGCCGAGATCGACAGCGCCGCTGCCGACACCGCCGGCAAGACCGAGCTGGACGCCCTGGTGGGCTACCTCCAGGTGCTCGGCACGGCCAAGAAGTAAGGCGGGTGTGTCCATGGAATTGAACCTGTTGCGCAGCCTGGTCACGGTGATCGGATTCGTGGCCTTCATCGCCATTGCGGTGCGTGCCTGGCGGGCCAGCAACGCAGCGGCCTTTGCCGAAGCGGCGGCCTTGCCGTTCAACGACGAGTTGGCGCCAAATCGGAAGAGCTCGAAGGGTGACGCACCATGAGCGACTTCTTCTCGCCCGCCTGGTCGCTGGCCGTCGGCGCGTTCACGCTGATCGGCTTGCTGGCCTGCCTGGCGCTGCTGTTCTTCGCCGCCCGCCGCACCGTGGTGCTGCGACCTGACGGCACACCCGACGAGACCACCGGCCACGTCTGGGACGGCGATCTGCAAGAGCTGAACAACCCGCTGCCGCGCTGGTGGATGTGGATGTTCGTGCTGACGGTGCTGTTTTCCTTCGCCTACATCTGGCTGTACCTCGGCTTCGGCAGCTACGAAGGGAAGCTGCGCTGGAGCAGCGTGGGCGAGTACGAAGAAGAACGCACCCAGGCCGCGGCGACCGCAGCGCCGCTGTTCGCGCGGCTGGCGGCGCTGTCGCCGCAGCAACTGGCCGCCGACCGTCAGGCCATGGGCGTGGGCGAGCGGCTGTTTGTCAACCACTGCGCCACCTGCCACGGGTCTGACGCACGCGGCAGCAAGGGCTTCCCGAACCTGACCGACGACGACTGGCTGTGGGGCGGTACGCCGGAGAAGATCGCCGAAACCATCATCGCCGGCCGGAATGGCGTGATGCCACCGCTGGCCGCTGCGGTCGGCACGGCCGAAGAGGTGCGTCAGCTGGCGCACCATGTGCTGAGCCTGTCAGGCGGCCCTCACGATGCGGTGGCGGCCCAGCTCGGCCGCGGCAAGTTCGGCGTCTGCGTGGCCTGCCACGGTGCGGGTGGCAAGGGCAACCAGGCCCTCGGCGCCCCGAACCTGACCGACAAGACCTGGCTGCACGGCTGGGGCGAGCAAGCGGTCGTGGCCACCATCACCCAAGGCCGCAACAACATGATGCCGGCCCATGCGGGGCGGCTCAGCCCGGAGCAGATCCAGGTGCTGGCGGCCTACGTCTGGCAGCTGTCTCAGCCGGTGGTGAAAGCCCCGCCGTGACACCCGTGCCGCCCCCTGCGCTGGCCGGCGCGGGCGGCAAGGCCACGACGATCTGGCTCTACGAGAAGAGCGCCAAGATCTACCCGCGCTCGGTCAGCGGGCTCTTTGCCCGCTGGCGCTGGGCCGTGGTGGTGTTGACGCAACTGCTCTTCTACGGCCTGCCGTGGCTGGTGTGGAACGGCCGGCCTGCGCTGCTGTTCGACCTGGCTGCGCGGCGCTTCTACATCGGCCCGATGGTGCTGTACCCGCAGGACTTCATCTACCTCACGGTGTTGCTGCTGCTGTCAGCGCTGGGGCTGTTCCTGTTCACCGCGGTGGCCGGCCGCCTGTGGTGCGGCTTTGCCTGCCCGCAGACGGTGTACACCGAGATCTTCATGGCCGTCGAACGCTGGTTCGAAGGCGACCGGCAGCGCCGGGTGAAGCTCGACGCTGCGCCGTGGAGCCTGAACAAACTGTGGCGCAAGGGCGGCAAACATGCGGTCTGGATCGCGCTCGGTCTGTGGACCGGCTTTACCTTCGTCGGCTACTTCACCCCGATCCGCACGCTGTGGGCGGAAGCCTTCACGCTCGACTTCGGGCCGTGGGAGTGGTTCTGGGTCTGCTTCTACGGCTTCGCGACCTGGGGCAACGCGGGCTTCATGCGCGAGCAGGTCTGCAAGTACATGTGCCCCTACGCGCGCTTCCAGAGCGCGATGTTCGACCGCGACACGCTGGTGGTGGCCTACGACACGGCGCGCGGCGAGCCGCGTGGCTCACGCGGGCGCGGCACGGCGCCGAAGGCCGGGCAGGGCGACTGCATCGCCTGCACGCTGTGCGTGCAGGTCTGCCCCACCGGCATCGACATCCGCGAGGGCCTGCAGTACGAGTGCATCGGTTGCGCTGCCTGCGCCGATGTGTGCGACGACGTGATGGACAAGGTCGGCAGCCCGCGCGGCCTGATCCGCTTCGCCACCGAGAACGGCATGGCGGGTGGCTGGAGCACCGCGCGAATGTGGAGCCGGGTGTGGCGGCCGCGGGTGTTGGTCTACGGCGTGTTGCTGCTGGCGATTGCCGGCGCGTTCGTCACCAGCCTGGCGCTGCGGCTGCCCTTCAGGGTGGACGTGGTGCGCGACCGCGGCGCGCTGGCGCGGCTGGTCGATGGCGGCGGCGTCGAGAACAGCTACCGGCTGCAGGTGATGAACGCCACCGAGACCGTGCAGCGCTTTCGCGTCAGCGCCGACGGTCTGCCCGGGCTGGCCGTGGCCGGCCCTTCGACGATCGAGCTCGGCCCGGCGGAGGCGCGCTGGATGCCATTGGCCCTGCGGGTAGCGCCCGAGACAGCCGCCAGCCAGCGGCCTGGCGCGCACCCGATCCGTTTCACGATCACTGTCGTCGGCACGGGCGATGCCCCGGCCGCCGGCGCCACGCGGGTCGTCGAAGCGTCGACCTTCGTCCTGCCGCGTTGACACGGCTTCACCGGAGAACCGCATGAACAGGCCCGTCGCCCAAGCTTTCGTACCCGGCCCGGTGCTGCCGTGGTGGCGCGTCGGCATGGTCTGGCTGGCGCTGTCGGGGCCAGCCGTCGTGGTGGTGGCGGGCGTGGCCACGGCGGTCATTGCCATCAACGGCGCCGATCCGACGTTGCGCCCGGCCGCCGCGGGCAGCGGCGCACAGGCGCCGGCCGTGCAGGCGCGCAACCACGCCGCCACCGGTGGCACACCCAAGGCTGCGCCGTGAACGGGCCTGGCTTGGCCGTGCGGGTACTCACCGTGCTTTGGCCGGCGTTTGTGGCGGCCGCGCTGATCGACGGCCTGGTGTTCTCGATTGTCGACCCGCTGGACCTGCATCCATTCGGCGCCGGCATCACGCTCGATCGGCCGGCCATCTACACGCTGGCTTTCGTGTGCTTCTGGGTCCTGACCAGCGCCGCCGCGGCGACCACGCTGCTGCTGTCCGAAGCGCGCGAGCGCGGGCGTTTGCAGCCCTGATGCACGGCCACGCCCCCGCACCGCTGCGATGGACTTGGCGCTGATCGCTGCAGCCGGCCTGATGGGCCTGCTCGGCGCGCCGCACTGCGCTGCGATGTGCGGGGCGCCGTGCGCCGCGCTGGCGCAGCGCTGCGGCGGCGCGCAGCCCAGCGCCTTGGCTGCATTGCTGGGCGGACGGCTGTTGAGCTACATGGCCGGGGGCGCCGCTGTCGCGGCCAGCGTGGCGCTGTTTTCGGCGGCCGGTGCGCTGGCGCCTGCGCTGCGCCCTCTGTGGGCCGCCGCGCACATGGCGACGCTGGCGCTGGGCGCCTGGATGCTGTTCGCGGGCCGGCTGCCCGACGCTTTCGGCGGCATCGGCCGGGCCTCGCCAGTGTCGGTGTCGGTGCCGCTGGCAGCCGGCTGGCAGCCGGTGGCCGGCCCGTTGCGCAGCACGGCCGCCGGTGCGCTGAAGGCCGCGGCTGCGGGCACGCTGTGGGTGGCCATGCCGTGCGGGCTGTTGCAGTCTGCACTGGTGGTGGCAGCCCTGGCCAACACCCCCTGGCATGGCGCGGCAGCGATGGGCGCCTTTGCGATGAGCTCATCGCTGGGCCTGGCTGTGCTGCCTGCGCTCGCAGCACGGCTGCCGCAGCGCTTGTCCGGCGAGCGCGCCATGCGTGGCGTGGTGCGCCTGTCCGGCGCGCTGCTGCTCGTCGCATCAGGCTGGGCGCTCGGGCATGGCCTGTGGGAACGGGTTGCCGCGTTCTGTGCGGCGCTCTGAGGGGGTGGGGAAGGGCGGCGATCCCGCGGGCAGAATGGCGCCATGGCATCCCTTCACATCGCTGTCGTCGACGACGAAGTCGACATCACGAGCCTGCTGGGTGGTTACCTGAAGAGCCACGGCTACCGGGTCAGCGAGTTGAACACCGGCATCGCGCTGATGCAGCTGATGGCGACCGACCCGCCCGAACTGGTGCTGCTCGATCTGGGCCTGCCCGGCGAAGACGGCCTGGCGATCGCGCGCCGGCTGCGCGAGCACTGGCGCTGCGGACTGGTCATCGTCAGCGGGCGGGGTGATGCGGTTGACAAGGTCGTGGGGCTCGAGGTGGGCGCCGACGACTACGTCACCAAGCCTTTCGACATGCGCGAACTGCTCGCCCGCATCAAGGCCGTCACCCGGCGTATGGCACCGGCTGCAGCGCCGGCCGCAGCATCGGCTGCAGCGCCGGCCGCAGGGGCGGACACAGCCCGCACACGCTGGCGCTTCGGGCGCTGGCAACTGGACACCGCCGCGCGGCGCCTGTGCAGCAGCGATGGCCGCGAGGTGCCACTGACGACCGGCGAGTTCGATCTGTTGACGGTGTTCGTGCAGAACGCGGGCCGGGTGCTGTCACGCGACTTCGTGCTCGAGCTGACACGCAACCGCGAGGCCGGCCCGTTCGACCGCACGATCGACGTGCAGGTGGGCCGGCTGCGAAAGAAGCTCGAAGCCGATTCGGGGGACCCGCAGCTCATCAAGTCGGTGCGCGGTGCGGGCTACATCCTGGTCGCGCCGGTGACGGTGGACTGAGTGACCCCGCGCGCTGGCGTTCAGGGCAACCCGGGCAACCAGGGCGAAGCCAACTCCGGCCCCATCGACCTGGCGGTGCCCGAGCTGTACCGCACGCTGTTCAGCGCGTACCCGGATGCGTTGTTGCTCGTCGACGCCGCCGGACACATCGTGCTGAGCAACCCCGAGGCGGCGCGCCTGCTCGGCTACGGGCCCGAAGAGCTCACCGGCATGGCCGTCGAAGCGCTGGTCCCGGATGCGGTTCGCCCCCGCCACGCCACCTTTCGCAGCGCCTACGCGGACAGCCCGCGCCCCCGTCCGATGGGCACGCACATGGACCTGGTCGCCCGGCGGCGCGACGGCAGCGAGGTGATGGTCGAGATCGCGCTGAGCCCGCTGCACGAGCAGGGCCTGCCGTACGTGGTGGCGGCGATACGCGGCATCGGCGCCTACCCGCGTGTCAGGCAGGCGTTGCAACGCGCCCGCTACAGCGAGTGCGTGGCGCAGGTCGGGCGCATGGCGGTCGACAGCCGCGATCCGACGGTGCTGATTCAACATCTCACCGAGGCGGCTGCCGAGGGCTTGCAGGTGGACGGTGCGGTGATCGCGCTGCTCGAACCGAACCGGCTGGTGTTCCGCATCGCCAGCGGCGCGGGGCTGTTTGCGAGCGCGGAGTCGATCGACCAGCGCGTGCCCAACACGCCCGACACCGCGCTCGGTTTCGTGCTCGCGCAGGGCACGCCGCAGATCGTGGACGACGTGCCCGCAGAACGCCGCTTCGTGGTGCCCGCGGCCTGGCTGGCGCGCGGCATCACCAGCGCACTGGCGGTGCCGGTGTCCGACCGCGACCAGATCATCGGCGTATTGGCGGTGCAGGTACGCACGGCCACGTCCTTCGGCGACGACGAGGTGCACTTCCTGCAATCGCTGGCCAACCTGTTGGCGACCAGCCTTCAGCGCGCCCAGAGCGAGGAAGACCTGAGTCACGCGCAGCGCCTGGAAAGCGTGGGGCAGTTGACGGGCGGCATCGCCCACGACTTCAACAACCTGCTGACCGTCATCCAGGGCAACAACCAGGTCCTCGCCGAGTACCCACCGATCCAGGGCGACGCCTACGCCCAGCAGCTGCTGGCCGCGGCGGCCCGCGCCACCCGCCGCGCGGCCGAACTGACGGGCAAGCTGTTGGCGTTCTCGCGCCGGCAGGTGCTGAGTCCGGTGTGCGTGGATGTCGGCGCGATGATCGCGTCGCTGGCCGACATGCTGCAACGCACGATCGAGCAACACGTGCGGATCGACATCGACGTGGCGCCCGCCACGTTCTGCCTGGCCGACCCCGGCCAGCTCGAGTCGGCCCTGCTGAACCTGGCGATCAACGCGCGCGACGCCATGCCGGCGGGTGGCCGCTTGTCGTTCAGCTGCCGCGTGATCGATCGCTTGCCGGGTGATGTCGCCGAAGAGCTGGGGTCGCTGCTGCCGGGCGGCTATGTCGAGATCGGCGTGGCGGACACGGGTTCAGGCATGTCCGAGGCGGTGCGCGAGCGCGCGTTCGAGCCGTTCTTCACCACCAAGGAACTGGGGCGCGGCACGGGCCTGGGGCTGAGCACCGTGTACGGTTTCGTCAAACAGTCCCGCGGCGCGATACGGCTGCACAGCACGCCGGGTACGGGCACCCGGTTGATGTTGATACTGCCGCGCTTCGCCGACGCGGCGGCGCCGTCAGCGGCCCCGCGCGATCGATCGGCGACGTTGCCGCGCGGGCTGAAGGTCCTGCTCGTCGAGGACGAGCCCGAGGTGCGCAACGTGGTTCGGCAGTACCTGCGCTCACTCGGCTGCGTGGTCACGGCGTTTGCCAACGGTGAACAGGCGGTGGCCAGCCTGGCTGAATCTGCCGATCACGACCTGTTGTTGAGCGACGTGGCGCTGGGCGTCGGCATGCGCGGTACCGAACTTGCCCGGCAGCTGCGGGCGAGCGTGCCGAACGTGGCGGTGCTGCTGATGTCGGGCTATTCGCTTGAGATGCTGGGCGCCGACGCCGCGCAGGCGGTCGCGGCCGACCTGCTGCGCAAACCCTTCGACCGCGAGCAACTCGCCGCAGCCATCGCACGCGCGATCAGTTCGCGCCGTTGAGGCAGCCGCGCTGCACGAAGGCGGTCAGCGCGCCCACGTCCGGGATGTGCAGATCGCGCCGCCCGGTGCGGCTGAAGGCGATGACGTTCTCGCGGGCCAGCCGCGCCAGCGCACGGCTCACCGTTTCGAGTTTCATGCCCAGGTAGTTGCCGATCTCGGCCCGGGTCATGTGAATCGTGATCTGGTCGGTGCGCAGGCCGCGCTCGGCCAGGGCATCGGCCCAGGCGCGCAGGAAGTCGGCGACGCGGGCGTCCGCGGGCAGGGTGCACAGCGAGAGCATCGAATCGCGATCGCGGCAGATCTCGCGGCTCATGGCCGCATGGACGAGCGCCATCAGTGAGGGCTCTTCGGCGCAGGCCTTCAGCAGGGTGCTGTAACGGATCGACCAGACCTCGGTCAGGTCCATCGCAATCGCGTCGCAGGTTTGCTGGCCAGAATCGATGCCGTCGAAACCGAGCCAGTCGCCCTTGAAGTGCAGCCCGACAACCTGTTCGCGGCCGTCCGCGGCGACATTGACCGCCTTGACGCAACCGAAGTGAACGATGTGCAGGCAGTTCAGCATGTCGCCGGCGCGGTACACCGCTTCACCAGCGCGCACCACGCGGCGGGTCAGCGGCAGTTGCTGCTGCAACGATTCCAGCGATCGGCCGATGCGTTCGGCGGCTGCCGTCTGGCGGGTGGTGGCGGTTTGCTGAAGCATGGTGGGCCTGCTGCCTGGATTCGATGCATGAAGGCTAGGCCGGCCCCGGCAACCGCCTGCCAACGCTCCGCGTCGATCGGTAACGCTGCGTCAATGGTCTGTATCCGGTGCGTTCGGTTTGACGCCGCGCAAACGCGGCGCTTTGCAAACTGCCTACCCTGTAGTTGTCTCGTGGTGTACCGCCGATCGAAAGGCGAGCGCGCCACCGACGCCCAAGCATGAGGACACCCACCCTTCCCAGCCGCTTGTACGCCTTCGACGACCTGTCGGCGCAGGACGTGCAGGCGCTGTTGGCCGGCGCCAGCATCGCGGCGACAGGCGCCTCCGCAGCACTTGGCAACCAGCACGTGGCGGTGTTGTGCGAGGAACCCGCGTGCGAGTCGGCCCATGTGCTGGCCGCTGCCGCATCGGCACTCGGCGCCACGGTGGTCCGGTTGCGCACGAGCAGCCTGCACCTGAGCGACCGGCCCCAGGTGCGCGAGACCGCCAGGATGCTGGGCCGCCTGTACCACCTCATCGGCTGCGAGGGCCTCGGGTCGCGGGTGTGCGCGGGCTTGGGCCGGTGGGCCGGCGTGCCGGTGTTGAGCGATGTTGCCGCGACGTCCCACCCGACGCGGATCCTCGCCGACCTGATGTTGATGCAGGAGTGCGCGTCGCGCCCGGCCGCACAGATCACGCTGGGCTTGTTCGACGACACCGAGGCGGTAGCCCTCGGCGCCTGGCACCAAGCCGCCGGCCTGACCGGGCTGCGGATCGTGAATCTGGGGCAGCAGTCGGGGGATGACGGCCGCCCGCCTTGTGACTTCTACTTCGGCCACGAACCCGCAGGTGCAACACAGCTGCCGCGGCACCTGGTAGCCGTGGGTTCCGCCACCGGTCGCAGCGAGAGCCTGGCCGATCGACAGCGCGACGCCCATCGCCGGCTGTTGCAGTCATTGCTGACGAACCTGGGCGGCTGATTGCCGCCGCGCGACGGCATCCCGCTTCGGCGTCTCAGCGCCCGGGCGCGCCCAACTGCCGCAAGCGCGCTTGGAGTGCCTCGATCTGGTCGAGCAGATCCAGCACGAAAGCGGTGTTGGCCACGCTCAGGTCGAAGTCGTGCGCCAGTCGCAGGGCCGAGCGCGCGCGCCGCAACGACGTGCCGTCGAACTGCCAGTCCTGTTCATCCACACCGCTGGGCGTGAGCACACCTTCGGCAACCAGCGCAGCCAGTTGTGCACCATCGGCACGGCAGGCGCGCCCCAGTTCGACCAGCGTGAATTGCACTTCTTCCTCGACGACAACGCCGAACAACAAGGGGGGGTCGGTATCCGTCACAGGCGTCATCCTTCGATTGATCGGCGTGGCTGGAAATCGGCGAAAGCCTTTGCCATGGCGCGGTAGGCATCCTGGGCAGCGGCCGTGTCGGCCTTGGGCAACGACACCGACAAGACGACGTACAGGTCGCCCGCCGGCACGTTAGCCGTGGCGCCAGGAATGCCCTTGCCCTTAAGCCGCAACTTGCGGCCCGGCGACGAGCCGGCCGGCACCGTCATCTGCACGCTGCCATCGGGGGTGAGGACATCGAGTTGGGCGCCCAGCGCTGCTTCCCACGGTGCCACGGGCAAGTCGATATACACGTCGCGGCCATCGACACGAAAGTGGGGGTCCGGGGCGAACTCGATTTCCAGATACAGATCCCCGGCCGGGCCGCCACCAACGCCCGGACCCCCCTGGCCCGCAAGCCGCAGGTGTTGTCCGCCGCGCAGGCCTTTGGGAATGTTCACATCGAGCTGACGCGTGTGCAACGACATCAGGCCCTGCGCATCGATCTGCGGTGCCCGCATGGACACCGAGCGCCGCGCCCCGCGGTAAGCATCGCGCAGGTCGATCTGGACCTTGGCGTGGTGGTCACCGCCGGCCATGTTGGCGCGCGCCCGCGGGCCGCGTGCGCCAGCGGCCTGGCGACCGAACAGCGCTTCGAAGAAGTCGCTGTGGCTGGGATCGGGTTGCCCGGTCTGGCCACCGGCTTCACCGCCGCTGAACTCAAACCCGCTGTCCCAACCCGGTGGCGGGTTGAACCCGCGGCCGCTCTTGTGGCGCTCGACCACGTCGTCGTACGCGGCGCGTTTCTCCACGTCACTCAGCGCTTCGTTGGCCTCGGTGATTTCCTTGAACCGCGCTTCGGCGTCGGGCTCCTTGCTGACGTCCGGGTGGTACTTGCGCGCCATCTTCCGGTAAGCGCGCTTGACATCGGCCTGGGTGGCGGCTGGCTCGATGCCGAGGGTGGCGTAGTAGTCCTTGAACTCCATCGGTCTGCTTTCTGGCGCGGGGCGCGGGGCTAGACGACGGCGCCGAACCAGGCGCCCACAACGGCCGTGACGGCCATGGCCGCCGCGCCCCAGAACAAGACGCGGGCCGCGCCGACCCACGCGCGCGCCCCGCCTATTCGTGCGGCCGTGCCGCCCAGACCGGCCAGGAACAGCAACGACGTGCCCGACACCCACCACGCCATGCCGGCCGTGGGCGCCACGGCCGCCACCGCCAGAGGCAGCGCGGCACCCACCGCAAAGCTCACCGCCGAGGCCCAGGCCGCTTGCAGCGGCCGCGCGCCGGTGGTCGTCGAGATGCCCAGTTCGTCGTGGGCGTGGGCGCCTAGCGCATCGTGCTTCATCAGTTGTTCGGCCACCTGGCTGGCAACCCCGGGCTCGACGCCTCGGGCCACGTAGATCGCGGTCAGCTCACGCTGTTCCGCGGCAGGCGACTGTTCGAGCTCGGCACGCTCTCGGGCCAGGTCGGCGTGTTCGGTATCGGCCTGCGAGTGCACCGACACATATTCGCCCGCCGCCATCGACATCGCGCCTGCGACCAGACCGGCCACGCCGGTGACCAGCAAGCTGCCGTGGCTGGCACCCGCCGCGGCCACCCCCACCAGCAAGCTGGCGGTCGAGACGATGCCATCGTTGGCGCCCAGCACCGCCGCGCGCAGCCAGCCGATCCGGTGCGTGCGATGGCCTTCGGTGTGTCGATGCTTCGGTGTCATACAGCACTGTGTGGGATGGGCGCTCCCCACGTCCAGTCGCGTATCTCCTGCAGGTCTTCGCCGTGCTGATGGATGTAGGCCTTGTGATCGGCCAGCTTCGTGCGCAGGTACTCCCTCAGCGGCGCGGTCGTTGCAGCCAGGCCCGGTACCCGGTTGATCACGTCGCCGGCGAGATGGAAGCGGTCCAGTTCGTTCAACACCACCATGTCGAAGGGTGTCGTCGTGGTGCCTTCTTCCTTGAAGCCGCGGACATGAAGTTGAGCGTGGTTGGCCCGGCGGTAGGTCAACTGATGGATCAACGACGCATAGCCGTGGAACGCAAAGATGATCGGCTTGTCGCGGGTGAAGAGGGCATCGAAGTCGGCGTCGGCCAAGCCGTGCGGGTGCTCGCGGGGCGATTGCAGCGTCAGCAGGTCGACCACGTTGACGACGCGGATCTTCAGCTCGGGGACGTGCTGCCGCAGGATCTGCACCGCCGCCAGTGTTTCCAGCGTGGGCACATCGCCGCAGCACGCCATCACCACGTCGGGCTCGCCGCCTTCGTCGTTGCTGGCCCAATGCCAGATCCCCAGCCCCGCGCTGCAATGCCGGATGGCGGACTCCATGTCGAGCCACTGCAGCTCGGGCTGCTTGCCGGCGATGACAACGTTGACGTAGCCGCGGCTGCGCAGGCAGTGGTCCGTCACCGACAGCAGGGTGTTGGCGTCCGGCGGCAGGTACACACGCACGACGCTGGCCTTTTTGTTCATCACCAGGTCGATGAAACCAGGGTCCTGGTGGCTGAAGCCGTTGTGATCCTGCCGCCATACATGCGATGAGAGCAGATAGTTCAGCGACGCGATCGGCTGCCGCCATGGAATCGACGCCGCGACATCGAGCCACTTGGCGTGCTGGTTGAACATCGAGCCGATGATGTGGATGAAAGCCTCGTAGCACGAGAAGAACCCGTGGCGGCCGGTCAGCAGATAGCCTTCGAGCCAGCCTTCGCACTGGTGTTCGCTCAGCATCTCCATCACCCGGCCGTCGGGCGCCAGATGGTCGTCGCCCGCCACGATCTCGGCCACTGAGCAACGGTTCGTCACCTCAAACACCGCGCCCCAGCGGTTGGAGGCGGTCTCGTCGGGGCTGAAGATGCGGAAGTTGCGCGCGTCCGCGTTGAGCGTGAGCACGTCGCGCAGGAATTGCCCTTGCACACGCGTCGACTCGGCCGTCACGACGCCTGGCTTGGCGACGGCTACCGCGTGGTCGCGGATGTCGGGCAACTGCAAGTCGCGCAACAGCAGCCCGCCGTTGGCATGCGGGTTGGCGCCCATCCGCCGGTCGCCTTGCGGGGCCAGCGCTGCGAGCTCGGGCAACAAGGTGCCGTTCGCGTCGAACAACTCCTGCGGGCGATAGCTCTTCATCCACGCTTCAAGCACCTTCAGGTGCGCGGGCTTGTTCGCCAGGTCGGCAACCGGCACCTGGTGCGCACGAAAGGTGCCTTCGATCGGCACCCCGTCGACGACCTTCGGGCCAGTCCAGCCCTTTGGCGTGCGCAGCACGATCATCGGCCAGCGCGGGCGTTGCTTGAAGCCATGCGCCCTGGCGTCGGCCTGGATCGACCGGATCGAGGCGATCGCGGTGTCGAGCGTCTGGGCCATCAAGCGATGCATCAGCACCGGATCGTCACCCTCGACGAAGTAGGGCGTGTAGCCGTAGCCGCGGAACAGCGCTTCGAGCTCTTCGTGCGGGATGCGCGCCAGCAAAGTGGGGCCGGCAATCTTGTGGCCGTTCAGGTGCAGGACGGGCAGCACGGCGCCGTCGCACACCGGGTTGAGGAACTTGTTGGAATGCCAGCTGGTGGCCAGGGCGCCGGTCTCGGCTTCGCCGTCGCCCACCACGCAGGCGACCACGAGATCGGGGTTGTCGAACGCCGCACCGTAGGCATGCGACAGGCAGTAGCCCAGCTCGCCGCCTTCGTTGATCGACCCCGGAACCTCGGCCGCGACGTGGCTGGGAATGCCACCCGGAAACGAGAACTGCTTGAACAGCCGTTGCATGCCCGATTCGTCTTGCGACACAGCCGGGTAGAGCTCGCTGTACGTGCCTTCGAGATAAGTGTTGGCCACCAGCCCCGGCCCGCCATGGCCCGGGCCGGTGACGTAAATCATGTCCAGGCCGTACTGCTGAATCACGCGGTTCAGGTGCACGTAAACGAAGTTCAGGCCCGGCGTCGTGCCCCAGTGGCCCACCAGCCGCGGCTTGACGTGATCGAGCGTCAGCGGCGTGGTCAGCAGCGGGTTGTCGTACAGGTAGATCTGGCCGACCGAGAGGTAGTTGGCGGCGCGCCAGTACGCGTCCATCCGGCTCAGCAAGTCGTTGTCTGGGGTCGAGGGCATCAGGTGGGGTGCGTGGGTCACAGGGGGCGGTTCCATGGTGCCGTGTCGGGCCGGGGAGCAGATCTCGGTTGAGCGGTGAGCGGGGTGAACGGCGCGACCAATGCAGCCGTCACCCTAGCGGAGGCTCCGGGCCTCGTCTGTTCGGTGCAAAACAAAGAGCGGCCGGGGAACAGTGTTCCTTGGCGCACAGACCCACCGCAACGCCCGTTGTACGGTGCGCTCCGAAAGCTTCGATTGATGCATATCAAGACCGCCGCCATCAGCAGCACTAGATTGCGACGCCTACAGGCGCGGAGGTCCCCGTGAACCCTTCTAAAACCATTTCAGTGCCGCTCGTTCGGGCGGTGCCCGTGGCCACGCCAGCCACCGGAAAGCTGGGCCTCGGCCTGCTGGTGGCGCTGGTCGTCGGGTCGATCATCGGCAGCGGCATCTTCGGGCTGCCGCAAAACATGGCGGCGGGTGCAGGGGCCGGCGCCATCCTCATCGGCTGGACGATCACGGGCGTCGGCATGCTGATGCTGGCGCGTGTTTTTCAGGTCCTGGCTTTGCGCCGGCCGGACCTGGACAACGGCGTGTACGCCTATGCGCGGGCCCTGTCGGGTGACTACGTCGGCTTCAATGCCGCGTGGGGCTACTGGGTCAGCGCGTGGATCGGCAACGTGGGCTACCTGGTGGCAGCCTTCGGTGCGCTCGGCTACTTCTTCCCGGTCTTCGGCGACGGCAACTCCCCAGCGGCGGTGCTTGGCGCGTCGGTGGTTCTCTGGGTCGTGCACGCCCTGGTGCTGCGCGGCATCCAGGGGGCCGCCGTGCTCAATGCCGTGGTCACGATGGCCAAGGTCGTACCCCTGCTGTTGTTCATCGTGCTGGTGGCGATGGCGTTCCAGGTCGACACCTTCCGCCTCGACTTCTGGGGCGGCCCCAAGCTCGGCTCGGTGCTCGACCAGGTCAAGAGCACGATGTTGGTGACGGTGTGGGTCTTCATCGGCATTGAAGGTGCCAGCGTCTATTCGGCGCGGGCTGCCAACCGCGCCGACGTCGGCCGCGCCACGGTGGTCGGCTTCGTGATCTGCCTGCTGCTGCTGATGGCGGTGTCGCTGCTGTCACTCGGGATCACCACCCAGCCTGATCTGGCGGGCCTGAAGAATCCCTCGATGGCCGGTGTGCTGGAAAAAGCCGTTGGCACCTGGGGTGCGATGCTGATCTACATCGGCGTCGTCGTCTCGGTGGGCGGCGGCTTCCTGGCCTGGACGCTGCTGGCGGCGGAGTCGCTCTTCACCCCGGCCGGTGACGGCGTGATGCCGAAGTGGCTGGGCCGGCAGAACGGCAACGGCGTGCCGGCCAACGCCCTCTGGCTGACCAGCGGCATGGTGCAGGTCTTCCTGCTGGTGACATTGTTCTCCAAGGCCTCGTACCTGGCCCTGATTTCGCTCTCGACGGCCATGATCCTGGTGCCGTACCTGTTCAGCGCTGGCTACGGCTTGCTGCTGGCGTGGCAAGAGAAGCGTGCGGGAGGTTCGACCCAAGCAACCGGGGGCCATGCCGCCGGATCAAGCGTGGGCAGTGCCTTGCCGGGCGCCGCGATGGGCAGTGCCCTGCCGGGCTCAGCGGTGGGCAGTGCCCTGCCCGTCGCAGCCCTGGCGACGGTCTACTGCATCTGGCTGCTCTATGCCGCGGGCCTGAAATACCTGCTGCTCAGTGCGCTGTTGTACGCGCCGGGCGCGGCGCTCTACGTATGGGCCAAGCGAGAGCGTGAGCAGCGCCCGTTCACGCCGCGCGAGGTCGTCGTCCTTGCGCTTTTGCTGTTGCTGGCGCTGGGTGCGGCCTATCTGCTGGCCGTCGGGAGGCTGAGCCTGTGAGCGCCCACCAGAAAGAACGCGCCAGCCCCGCCACGCGCAAGGGCGTCTACTCGGAAGTAGGGCGCCTGCGCAGAGTGCTGGTTTGCCGGCCCGGGCTGGCGCAGAAGCGCCTGACACCGGCCAACTGCAAGGAATTGCTGTTCGACGATGTGCTCTGGGTGGCGCAGGCCCGCAACGACCACGACGCGTTCACCAGCGCCATGATCGACCGCGATGTCGAGGTGCTGGAACTGCATGACCTGCTGGCTGCAACCGTCAACGACCCGGTAGCCCGCGCCTGGCTGCTCGACCGAAAACTGGGCCCTGACTTCATCGACAGCGAGACCGCGGCACAACTGCGCCCGTGGCTCGAAGCCATGACACCCATCCATCTGGCCGAGCGCTTGATCGGTGGCGTGGCACGGGGTGAATTGCCGTTCGAGCCCCGCGGTCTGCTGGCGCGTTGTGCGGCCCCGGCCGACTTGCTGTTGCCCGCGCTGCCCAATACGCTGTTCACGCGCGACAGCAGTTGCTGGATCGGGCCCGGCGCCGTGCTGTGCCCGATGTACTGGCCCGCGCGGCGGCAAGAGACGCTGCTGCTCACCGCCATCTACCGCTTCCACCCCGCGTTCGCCGGGACGGTGACCGAGTGGTGGGGCGATCCCGACATCGACCATGGACTGGCTTCGCTGGAAGGCGGCGACGTGATGCCGGTGAGCCCTGGCGTGGTGCTGGTGGGCATGGGCGAGCGCAGCTCGCCGCAGGCGGTCAGCCAGTTGGCCAGCCGCCTGTTTGCCCAGGGTGTGGCGACGCAGTTGCTCGCGGCGCAATTGCCCAAGACCCGCGGTGCGATGCACCTGGACACCGTGTTCACCTTTTGCGACCGCGATCTCGTCACCATCTTCCCGGACATCGTCGACGGCATCCGCGTCCACAGCCTGCGGCCCGGTGAGCGAGCCGGCAGCCTGGACGTACGCACCGAGACAAAGCCCTTCCTCGACGTGGTGGCGCAAGCCATGGGCCTGCCCAGGCTGCGCACCGTGGCCACCGGCGGCGACGCCTACGAGGCCGAGCGCGAGCAGTGGGACGACGGCAACAACCTGCTCGCACTGGCGCCCGGTTTGGTGATGGCCTACAACCGCAACACCTACACCAACACCTTGCTGCGCAAGGCCGGCGTGGAGGTGATCACCATCCCCAGTGGCGAGCTCGGCCGCGGGCGCGGCGGCAGCCACTGCATGGCTTGCCCGATCGAGCGCGATCCGCTTTGAGCCAGGAGACGCCATGAGCTTCAATCTGCGCAACCGCAGCCTGCTGGACCTGAAGGACTTCCCACCGCGGGCGATCCGTTTTCTGCTCGACCTGGCGGCCGAATTGAAGCGCTCCAAGTACGCCGGCAACGAACTGCCGCGCCTGAAGGGCAAGAACATCGCGCTGATCTTCGAGAAGGCGTCCACCCGGACCCGCTGCGCCTTCGAAGTCGCGGTGCACGATCAGGGTGGCCACGTCACCTACATCGACCCGGCCAGCTCGCAGCTGGGCCACAAGGAATCGCTCAAGGACACGGCGCGCGTGCTGGGGCGGCTGTTCGATGGCATCGAGTACCGCGGCTTCCACCAGGGCGTGGTCGAGGACATCGCGCGCTTTTCCAGCGTGCCGGTCTGGAACGGCCTGACCGATGAAGCCCACCCCACGCAGGTGCTGGCCGACCTGCTGACGATGGAAGAATTTGGCGAGAAGCCGTTGCACGAGATGTCGTTCTGCTACCTGGGCGACGCGCGCTTCAACATGGGTTGTTCGTTGCTGGTGGGCGGCACGCAGATGGGCATGGACGTGCGCATCGCAGCGCCGCACGAGTTGCAGCCGCCGGCCGAGCTGGTGGCGCAGATGCGCCAACTCGCGCTGACCACCGGCGCGCGCATCACGCTCCACACCGATCCGCTGAAGGCAGTGGCCGGCGCCGACTTCCTCTACACCGACGTCTGGGTCTCGATGGGCGAACCCGACGAGGTATGGAAGCAGCGCATCGACCAGCTGCTGCCGTTCCAGGTGACGACGGCACTGATGCAGGCGACCGGCAAACCGCGCACGCGCTTCATGCATTGCCTGCCGGCCTTCCACAATTTGGATACAGAGGTCGGCCGACAGGTGCACGAGCGCTATGGTCTGAGCGAGATCGAAGTCACCGACGAGGTGTTCGAGTCAGAAGCGTCGATCGTCTTCACCCAGGCCGAGAACCGCATGCACACGATCAAGGCCGTACTGGTCGCAACGCTGGCATGAACCCATCATGAAGCTGGTCGTTGCCATCGGCGGCAATGCCTTGCTGCGCCGTGGCCAGGCCTTGAGTCCCGAAAACCAGCTCGACAACATCCGTCGCGCTGTGGCCCAGTTGGTGCGGGTGGCGGGCGCCCATCAACTCGTGCTGACCCACGGCAACGGGCCTCAGATCGGCCTGCTGGCCTTGCAGTCCGCAGCCTACAAGGCCGGCGAGACGTATCCACTGGACGTGTTGGGGGCACAGACCGACGGGATGATCGGCTACCTGCTTGAACAGGAGCTGGCCAACCTGCTGCCGGCGTCCCGCCCCGTGGCCACGCTGCTGACGCGGGTGGAGGTAGACCCCGAAGACCCGGCGTTCCAGCACCCGACGAAGCCGATCGGCCCGGTGTACTCGAACGACGAGGCGCAGGCGCTGGCACGCAATGCAGCCCGGCACTGGACGCTGGCGCCCGACGGCACCGGCATGCGCCGTGTGGTTGCCTCGCCGCAGCCGCTGCGCGTGATCGGCCTCGATCCGATCCGCTGGTTGCTGGCCCACGGCGCTTTGGTCATCGCGGCCGGCGGGGGCGGCATACCGGTCGCGCGCGGCGCCGACGGGATGCGCCTGCACGGCGTCGATGCCGTGATCGACAAGGACCTGTGCAGCGGCCTGCTGGCGCGCGAGCTGGGGGCCGACGTGCTCATCATCGCCACCGACGTGGCGGCGGTGTTCCTCGACTGGGGGCAGCCCGGGCAGCGTGCAGTGGGCAGGGTGTCGCCGCAGGCGCTGGCACAGCACGCGTTCCCGGCCGGCTCGATGGGGCCGAAGGTCGAGGCCGCCAGCCGCTTCGTCACAGCCACTGGGGGCAGGGCGGCGATCGGCTCACTGGACCAGATCGAAGACATGCTCGCCGGCCGCGCGGGTACGCAGGTCTGCATGGACGGTGCCGCGACGCTGTGAGTTGAAGCTGGCGCTGTTCGGCTTCGCTGGTTGATCGGACAAGAGGCTCCCAGTCGGATCTGCCAGGGTCACGCGGGCAAGGTGCCCTACACTGCCAACGGTCCATTGTTGACATCAAGGCGTGTTGGTCCATGAAGAGCGCAGATCACGTTATTTCGTCCAAGCGTCCGGCTCGCAAGGCGGCTAAAAAGCGCGCTGCCAAGGCACCGGTTAGTCCGCGACGCAAACTTACATTGAAGGCAGCCGCCAAGAATGCCGCCATCGCGACCGAACTCGCGCCCGCGGTGGCGATTGCATTGCTTGACAAGTCCGAGCAATTGGCAGGCGAGCTACCTCCGGCACTTGATGTGTTGGCCGCTGGGGTTGCCCCTTCGGAGACTGACGGGAATGTGCGCGTCCAGCTGTTGTTTGAGAACGGCGCCGTCCTACCCTTGGAAATGAGCGAAGCCGCTGGCTCTGCGTTGTCGGAAGGCCTGTCTGAAGGCCTCGCGAATGCGAAGAAGCCACCCCGCAAGCGCCAGGCCCAGAATCCCTGATTCGTCTGCCCACCGCACGAAGATGCGGCGGTAATCAGGCCCACGGACATGGTGGCCAGGATGATGGCGGCGATCCCGCCGCTCGCGCTGGGCGTGTAAGCGGTGCCAGCAATGTGCGTCAACGCACTGAAGCGCCACCGATCTGGGTGCAGTCTGCTGGCCTCGATCTCGACGATCCGCGGTTGTTCGGGCTTCGATTTGGCCTCCGCGACGTCTCAGCCACAAAGACCGCCCCCCTCCGCGAGCCTTGTTCTCATCTCATCCTCGACTTCGCAGGAGATTTCCATGAACCCACCCTCCACCACGCCGTCGAACGCCGTACCGGTCGACAAAGACCTTGTTGAGCAGGCCCATCCCGGCCACGGCGTTCCCTCGCAGGACCCGGCGTCCGCGGCTCAGTTTCCGTTGAAGCCCGAGGAAGCCGAGCGCGAAGCCAAGTCAGTTCTGGTGGGCGGCGGCGTGATGGCAGGTGCAGCGACCGGTGCTGCCATCGGTGTCGCGGTCGGTGGCCCGGTCGGTGTGGTGGTGGGCGGCACGCTGGGTGCTGTTGTCGGCGCATTGGGGGCCGCCGCCGCGGGCACTCTGGTGACCCCGGACGCCGCCAGCAGCACCGACACAGTGCCCGCGGACACGCTGCGTGTGCACACCGAAGCCAGCGCCGGTGGCGGGCAACCCACCGCACAGGTAGCCAAGGTGATTGCCGCGTCTGCACCGGAAATCTGGACAGCCCTGACGACGCCCGCAGCGTTGAAGCAATTCTTCTTCGGCGCCGATGTCGTCACCGACTGGCGGGTGGGCAGCCCGATCCGCATGAGCGGCGAGTTCAAGGGCAAGACCTACGAAGACAAGGGCGACATCGTCACTTTTGATGCGCCGCGGCAATTGAGCTTCTCCCACTGGAGCGCGATGTCCGGCTTGGCCGACACACCTGCAAACTACCACCTCGTCACCTTCGATCTCGTGCCCGAGGGCGAGGCAACCAGAGTCACGCTGAGTCAGGCCAACCTGGTGGGTGGCGCAACGGCGTCGGACATCGAACACCGTGCCGACAACGAGAACAACTGGGCTTCGGTACTCGACGGGCTGGCCGAGGTTCTGATGCACAAGGAATGGACATGACAACACTTGTCAGACTGACACCGGCAAATGAACTGGCAAAGAAGAACGGTGTTCGCCTTCCCAACGAGAGCAGCGAGTATCGAATTGCACGCAATTCATTGCTTGCAGAAGAAATCGAGTTGCGGCGGCATATCGGGGGTCTGAAACCGCCGATCCCGGCCAGGACCCGCGCGGTGCGCCAGACCTGATGTCGCTGCGGATTATTCTCGATTCAACGCCTGAGGGTCGCGGCGCTGGCTGGTACCCGAAGCTCGACGATGAGCCCAACAAGCCAGCGCATGCGCGATGAACCGCGTATCTGGAAGGCCCCCCCGTGACCATCACTGGAAGCTGCCATTGCGGCAAGACGGCATTTCGCCTCGATGCCGGGCTTCCCGTGCAACTGACGCGCTGCACCTGCTCCTTCTGCGCCAAGCGGGGAGCGTTGCTGATGTATTGCGAACCGGGCCTCCTCCACGTGACCGTGCAGCCGGCCGACGACGGTGTCTACCGGTGGCACACGAGGCAGGTCGCACACCATTTCTGCGTCCACTGCGGCTGCGCCACGTTCAGCGACAGCCCAGCCTTCGAACCCGATGGAAAGTGGGACGGCACCACACGCCGCATCGGCGTCAACGCCCGCCTGTTGGACAACTTCGACGCCGCGCTCGCCCCGGTTGCCGTCATCGACGGCAAGCACCTCTGGTAGTAAACGCAAGAACCTCATGCAAATTCTGCTTCACTCAGACAGCAACACCGACGGCGGCCACCTCATGGCTGATCACCTGCAGAAGGTGGTGCAAGACGGCATGGCGCGCTTCGCCGAACGTGTCACGCGGGTCGAGGCGCATCTCTCCGACGTCAACAGCCAGGCGAAGTCGAGCGACGACGACATCCACTGCACGCTGGAGGCCAGACTGGTGGGTCTCGATGCCATCGTGGTGAAAGACCACGCCAGCAATGCCCATCAGGCGATCGAAGGCGCGGTTCGCAAACTCAAGCGCGCGGTTGGAACGGAGCTTGCAAAACACGATCGCCGAGGCCACCGGTTGCAGTCCGAGGCTTCGGTTGACGATGACGATCCGCAACGACCCGGCTGAGGCTGCCCGCCCGGCTCTCGGTGATGGTGCCGATCGCTAAGTCAGCAGCGTCACCAACCACGACATCATCGTGTCAACGCCTGCTCGAGCTGCGCCTTGTTCATCGATGAGCGACCCTTCAATCCACGCTGTCGCGCCTCGTTGCGAAGCTGCAGCAACGTACGACCTCCAGCGCCCTGATGCGAACGCAAGCCGCCGCGGCGCCCGGCGGGCATGTCGTTGATCGAGGAGGGGCTGGCCTCGACGGACTCGCCGTGCTGCGCCCGCTCCTTGTTGACCACCCGTGCCGCGATCTCTTCGGCCACAGGCAGAGACTTGCCGCGGTCGATCAGGCTTCCCTTGATGTGGGCGTACTGCCGCTCGCGCTTGGCGCTCCAGGCTTTCTGAGGCATGACGGCTCCTTTCAGGGGGTCGTTCAGAGATGTTTCATGGCTGGCTGATGGCGGCATGCGGGGCGGCATGAAGGGCAACGTGAATCGCCTCTTCCAGCTTCTCGAAGCCGAACGAGACATCGACTGGCTTGCCATTCAGAAAGAAGCTGGGCGTGGCGCGAATGCCGCTGCGCTCGCCAGCGCGGCGGTGCTCCTGGATTCTTTGCGTGTAGATCCGGTCCGCCATCTCGGCGTTGAAGCGGTTCATGTCGAGGCCGATGGATTGCGCATGCGCGACCAACCCTGGCAGACCCAGCTGGTGAGGATGGCTGAATAGCAGGCGGTGCATCGCCCAGAACTGGCCTTGCGCGGCCGCCGCTTCGGCTGCCTCGGCTGCTAATTCGGCGTGCGGGTGCACCTCCACCAGCGGGAAGTGCCGGAAGACGAAGCGCAGGCGCTTGCCAAACGCTTCAACGAGGTGTTGCATCAGCCGCTCGGCCTGGATGCAGGCTGGGCATTCGTAGTCACCGTACTCGAGCAAGGTCAGGCTCGCGTGCGCGGCGCCCAGCGTGTGATCGGCGGCGGCCAGGCCCGCTTCGGGCACCGCAACTCCATTTGCGGTCGTCATGGCGGTCTTCGCGGTCATGGTGAAACCTTTCGGTTGGGTATCTGTTGCGGTTATGGAAGACGGGGCGACGGGCCACCCGACTCCGGCAAGGACACGACTTCATCACTCGCATCCTGGGCCGGCAGACGGCCGGCCGTCTGTGCGCAAGGCAACCAAGAGCAAGCTCTTGGACCTCGACAGCTAGCCCTGGCGGCCGTGTGCGGGCACATCCGGTGCAACCATGCACCACGCAATGAGTCCGAGCATCGCAACTTGAATCGGCAGTCGCAGCCACAGTGCCCAGACCGGCACGGGCAACAGCTCGGGCCGCTGCAACATGTAGATGCGCGGCGGTGTGACCGCGAGCGTTAACAGGAACAATCCGAGACCCGCAGCGCGGCGCGTCGGGTTCCACAACAGGGCCACGGCGCCCAGCAACTCGGGCACACCGCTCAACAGTACCGCCGCTCGGGGCCACGGGATGTAGGGCGGGACGATGCGCATCTCGGCGTCTGTCGCTACGAAGTGCGCAATGCCACCGACAATGAACCAGAGGAAGACGGCCCCGACACCGATGCGCTTGCCGTGGACAGGCGAGCGACGGTCAACGAACGATTCATCGTTCTTTCGCCACAAGGCAAGAGAATGCAATCAATCCGTGGAGAGCCCCGTGCGTTTGGCGGGGTCGATCGATTCCTCCGCACGAGCAATGCGGACGATTTCCTTCGCGATATCTTCCGGAGACAGCACAAAGTCGATGCAACCGCTGGCGATGGCACTCTCCGGCATGTCGGGCTGGGTGGCGGTGTCCAGTTTCTGGGCCATCGTAATGCCGCCGACTTGCTGGATTCCGCACAGGGCCGCGGCGCCGTCGCCGTCGTAGCCGGAAACGATCACGGCGATCAGCTTACCGTCCCAGAACTGGGTGAGTGACTGCAGGAAGACCGTGATCACGTCGGGCCAACCGCGCGGCTTCGAGATCGGCGCCAGATGAAACACGTCGCCATCGACGTGCAGGTCCCGGTTGGCGGGAATGATGTAGACGCGGTCGGGCTGGATCAGCAGATCCTCGGTGATGAGTTCGACCGGCATGCGGGAAAACCGCGGCAGCACTTCATGCAGTTGCGTCGGCATCGTGGTGATGTGGTTCACGATGACAAGCGCCACGCCCATGTCGGGCGGCAGCAGCTTCAGCAGCCGGATGTAGGCGTCCAAGCCCCCTGCGGAGCCACCGACGCAGACCACGGGAAAGTTCTTCATGCATGGATCTTTCGGGTATTGCTGGAGCCATCGCTGAAGGATTTGCAACCGCCCACTATCGGATCGTGCGCTGTCGCGCGCGACCGGTCTGTTCGCCAGCGCACAGTGTCTTGCAGGTTTTCCTTCGTACGGACAAGCGCTCGCTCAACCACAATGGGGACCGAATCAGAGCCCGAGGCACCCATGTCGAACAAGTTGCGCCAGACCGCGGAAGAACGGATCGAGAAGGGCATCGCACCCGCCACACGAGGCTGGCCCACTGGCCTGCAGGCGCTCACGATGCTGCATGGCCTGGCCAGCGCACCCGAAACCGCAAGCGACGCACTCAAGCTGCTGCACGAGTTGCAAGTGCACCAGGTGGAATTGGACCTGCAGCACGAACAGTCCGAACAAGAACGGCGCCAGCTCAGCGAAGACCTGACGGACAGCACCGCGCTCTTCGACCTGGCGCCATTCGCTTACCTGACGCTCTACCCCGACGGTCTGGTGATGGCTGCCAACCGCGTCGCGGCCGAGTGGCTGGCGCCCGAGACGGGCGAAAAGCAAGAGTGGGCAGACCGCCGGATCGAAGACCTGCTGGCGCCTGAATGCCGCGCGGCGGTTCGAGACATGCTCGCTGCCCTGCGCAAGGGCGCGGGCCGGCAAACCTGCGCGGTGCAATCCAGGGCCGGTGGCGCCAGCGCGCAGGCCGTGGCGACAGCAACGCCGGGCAGCGGGCCGGTGTTGATGGCCTTCGTGCCCGCAGGGCCAGGGGCCGTACCCGCCGGACATTGAAGCCGCCGGCAAGCCGGCATCCGATCGGCCGCGGGCCGGCGGTTGACAGAGTGCACACTTTGACATGAGCTCGCCGCCCACACCCCACGCGCAGGGCCAGCCCGCGGCGGTTGTGAATTTCGTGGGCATTGGCGCTTCGGCTGGCGGCCTGGAGGCCTTCGAGCAGTTCTTTGCCCGGGTGCCGGCGAGGTCCGGCCTGGCCTACATCGTGGTTCAGCACCTGGACCCGACCCAGAAGGCCATGCTGGCCGAGTTGCTGCAGCGGGTGACGTCGCTGGTTGTCCGCGAGGCCGGCGAACAGATGCGCGTCGAGGCCGACCATGTCTACGTGATCCCGCCCAACGCGGAACTCAGCGTGGTGCACGGCATGCTTCACGTGATGCCGCCCACCGAACCCCGCGGCATGCGGCTGCCGGTCAATGTACTGTTCTCGTCCCTGGCCCGCGACCAGGGTGCATCGGCCGTCGGTGTCGTGTTGTCGGGCATGGGATCGGACGGCACGCTAGGGCTGCAGGCCCTGAAAGCCGTGGGCGGCCTGACCGTCGTGCAGGAGCCCGCGTCGGCGCAGTTCGATTCGATGCCGAGCAGCGCCATTGCCGCAGGATGTGCCGACATCGTGGCGCTGCCCGCCGACATGCCCGAACGCATCCTGGCTTGCGTCGCCTGGGATGGCCATTCAAAGTCGCTCATCGCCGAACGGGGACCCGACCCCACACCGATCGACGAGCCGGGCGATTCGCAGGCCGACACCATCGAGAGCATCTTCAGCCTGCTGCGGCACAGAACGCGGCACGACTTCTCGCTCTACAAACCCAGCACGCTGAACCGCCGCATCGCACGCCGCATGGCCATCCACGGCTTGTCTGCCGTGGCCGAGTACGTGCGCTTTCTGCGCCAGAACCCCCAAGAGATCGACCTGCTGTTCAAGGAACTGCTGATCGGCGTCACCAGTTTCTTCCGCGACGCCGCGGTCTGGCAGTACATGCTCGATACAGCCCTGCCTGCGCTCCTGGCACGCCGGGGGAATAAGACGAAGTTCAGGGCCTGGGTCGCCGGTTGCTCCACCGGCGAAGAGGCCTACACGCTGGCGATCGTGTTCACCGAGGCGGTGCAGCGCCTGCCCGAGCATCGCGGTTGCAGTCTGCAGGTCTTCGCCTCCGATCTGAGCCCTGATGCCATCGCCACGGCGCGCACGGGCCGTTACCCGGCCACGATCAGCGCCAGCATGCAGGCGGAGGTCGCGGCGCGCTACTTCACGGCTCAAGGGGGCGCGCTGGTCGTCGGCAAACCCATCCGCGACACGGTGCTCTTCGCCCAGCATGACGTGGTGCTCGACCCGCCTTTCACCCGGCTCGACATCCTGAGTTGCCGCAACCTGCTGATCTACTTCGACGCCACGCTTCAACGCCGGCTGCTGCCGCTGTTTGGCTACAGCCTGCGCCCGGGCGGCCTGCTGCTGCTGGGCAGCTCGGAGACGGTCGGCTCGTTCAGCAAGCTGTTCGAGCCGGTGGATTCCAAGCTGCGCCTTTACGTGCGGCGGCAAACCTCATTGGCAGCGGGCCCCGACCTCCTGCTGAAGTCGTTCCCGCCCCTCTTGAAAATGACCAAGGAAACGCCCATGCCTTCTTCACCGAACGCAGCGCAAGGCTTTGATTCGTTGCAAGCCGCCGCCGACCAGGTGCTGCTGCAGGTGCACGCGCCAGCGGCCGTCGTGGTCAGCGCCGCGGGCGACATCGTCTACATCAGCGGCCGCACCGGCAAATACCTCGAGCCCGCGGCCGGCAAGGCCAACTGGAACTTTCACGCCATGATTCGCGAGAGCCTGCGCGAACCTGTGGCCGATGCCCTGCGGCAAGCCGTGACGACAGACGCGGTGGTGCATGTGCGGGGCCTTCAGATCGTGGCAGCGGGCGGCGTGCAGGGCGTGGACGTCGCCGTGCAGCCGCTGCACGAGCCAGCGGCCTTGCAGGGCACGGTGATGATCGTCTTCCGTGATGTGGCGGCACCGGTGCGAACCCGTCGGCGCAGGGGCGCAAACGCGGCCGAGACCACCCATGCGGCGGAAGTGCAGCATTGCCGCGACGAGATCCAGAGCTTGCGCGAGGAAAACCGCGCCTCCAGTGAAGAGCTGCAGTCGGCCAACGAGGAAATGCAGAGCACCAACGAAGAGCTGCAGTCGGCCAACGAGGAGCTGACCACGTCGAAGGAAGAGATGCAGTCGATGAACGAGGAACTGCAGACGGTGAACGCCGAGATGCAGTCCAAGCTCGACGATCTGGCGTTGGCCCAGAGCGACATGAAGAGCCTGCTCAACAGCACCGAGATCGCGATGCTCTTTCTGGATCAGAACCTCAACGTTCGTCGCTTCACCGACCGTGCCGCCAAGATCATCAATCTGCGCGACAGCGACATCGGCCGGCCGCTGAGCGACCTGACCACCAGCCTGCAGTACCCGACGCTGAACGACGATGCGCAAGAGACGTTGCGCACGATGGTCTTCTCGGAAAAGCAGATCCAGAGCAGCGACCAGCGATGGTTTTCGGTGCGCATCATGCCGTACCGCCGGCTCGACAACCTGATCGACGGCGCCGTGATCACCTTCGTCGACATCACCGTCACGAAGCAGGTGGAAGCGACGCTGCGCAAGGATGCCGACGCCTAACTGGCCTTGCGTCGCGGCAGCAGGCGGTCGTACTCCCTTTTGACAACGGCGTAACACTCGCAGGTGCGGGCCTCCAGTGCCGGTCGATCGAGCACCTTGATGTGGCCCCGGGAATAACGGATCACGCCGACCTCCTGGAGCTGCAGCGCAGCCTCGGCCACGCCTTCCCGACGCACGCCCAGGTTGGCAGAAATCAGTTCTTGTGTCATGACCAGTTCGGAGCCTTCGAGCCTGTCCAGGCTTAGCAGCAGCCAGCGGCACAGTTGTTGAACAACCGAGTGGTGCCGGTTGCACACCGCTGTCTGCGCCATCTGTGTGATGAGGGCCTGTGTGTAGCGGAGCATGAGGTGCATGGCCGCGCCGCCGAGGTCGAACTCGTCCCTCATCAGCCCGGCATCAAGCCGAAAGCCGTGGTCGGCACACTGCACAACAGCGCGGCTGGGCGTAGAGCCTCCGCCCATGAAGGTCGAGATGCCGACCAGACCCTCCCTGCCCACGACGGCAATCTCGCTGGTCGAGCCGTTTTCGGTGACGTTGAGCAGCGAGACGATTGCGGTGGTCGGGAAGACCACGTGTTTCAACGTTTCGCCAGACTCGTACAACACTTGGCCCAGCGGCATGGCCAACAATTCAAGCCGCGGCTGCCAGCGCTGACGCAGGTCTGGAGGAAGCGCCGCGAGCAGTTCGTTCAGTTTTAAATCCGCCGCACCGTTCATGACGCGCCACTGGATTTGATCGATGTGTCAGCTGCATGTGCCATTCGTGACTTTAGCGCTTGATGGCCGGTGCGGGCAGCGGCCTGTTCGGCTTCTGCCAGTGGGCCTGGGCCCAGTACGAGGCCGAAATCAATCCAAGAAACTCTCACATGACGGCCCAGCTGTCTGTGAGGGAACTCAGGTCTGCGCCGCCGCGGCATGGCTCGTCGCGCTAACCAATTTGGACAGTTCAACAAAGCCAATCGGCGGAACGGTCAGCCACGGCAGCGTGAAGAGTCGTTTGGCCAGGCTGGCGGACATGCGTTCGATCTGCTTGCGTTCACCCGCCAGTTGTGCAGCAAGATTAGGGTCGCGCGTGCCGGCCACTATAGATACGGCCCAATAAAATATGAATTCTCGGGTGATTCTGCGATCAGAAGATCATGTAAAAAGAGAACGCGAGAAGGCAAACACTTGAGCAACTGCACGAACGCCGCAAGCAAGGCGTTCGGCTGCACAAGAAGGGTATCAAGTGTTGACGCCGACCGAAAACTGACCCACCTACAGCGATAGTGCTGATTCAAACTTGGGCTCTATGCGCGTGTAGCAGTGATGCCGTCAGATGCCCACGGCCAGCGCGAGGAGCGCACAAGGCTTGAGGCCGCCAGTTGCGCTGAAGCGATCCAGTGCGCGGAACCAGCCCAGGTAGTGGT
>Ga0209591_10000893_pt1 | contig 38355 bp, 32 predicted proteins | sample MAT01_FD_187207 | JGI IMG/M metagenome (GOLD analysis project Ga0209591, IMG submission 187207) | Freshwater microbial communities from Lake Fryxell liftoff mats and glacier meltwater in Antarctica - MAT-01 (SPAdes) (version 2) | ecosystem: Environmental > Aquatic > Freshwater > Ice > Liftoff... | reverse complement strand
GCCTTGCCGACCTGCGACAGTTGTTCTTTCGACCCACCGCTCAATTAGATCCCTATCGGACCGCGCTTTCAAATGTATTTCTTTGCTCTTCATCGACCCCACCTGGCGGGGGCGTTCACGGCATGTGCGGCTACTGGGCGGCGCAGAGCGTTCTGAAGAATGTCTTCAAGCATGCGCCTCGCGCACGGTTCCGATAGCTTCAGACCCTTCTGTCGAAACGAAGGCGGCTGTCAGCACTGAGCCAGGGTGCTCCTGGCTCAGCTCCGGGGGCGGGCCTCGGTTTGTCCATCGTGCGCAGCCTGGTGGAGGCACACGGGGCGAAGTTTTGACCGACAGCGCCATCGGCGTGGGAACGACGGTGAAGGTGCGATTACCCCATCGTCGTCACACGCCCGAGCGCACACCGGCAACAAAACTGTGTTCGGCCGACGGAATGGCTGTTCACACGCAAGTCACGTGATTATCTCACGAACGCTTTAGAGAACACGCTGCACTTGGGTTATAGCCCTTGGAAGAAGTCCAAGACAAAAACGGTGCGACCAACGACGGCACCGTGAGCGCCGACGTCACGCTGTCCACGCTTGTCGCCGCGATCAGCGCGGCCGGCGGTCCGAGCTACAGCACTCGTTTGATCGAACCGGAGAATAACAGCGACGGCGGGGAGCCCGGTGGCAACATCCGTGTCGCTTTCCTCTTTCGCACCGATCGCGGGCTCGCTTTCATTGACCGCGCAGTGGAAACGTTGCCCGACTCTGAGCGCTACAGCTACGTGTTCGATGGCAATTCACAGGTTCTTGACCACATCATGGTGACCCCGGCGCTATCTGGCGCGGCCCTCGCAGGTTTCGACCTGGTGCACGTGAACGCAGAATTCGCGCAGCAAACGAGCGACCACGACCCGGCTGTGGCACGCTTCACGCTCGGAAGCGCACCGACAGAGCGCGTGAGGCCGGTGCTCGAGTGCGTGGTTCAACAATCGGGCTTTTACACGGCGTATTTCGGGTACCTCAACCCGAACCTGGTTCCAGTGAGCGTCCCCGCTGGAACGCAGAACAAGTTCACGCCGGCACCTCTCGAACGTGGCCAACCCACCCAGTTTTTTCCTGGGCGGCAAGCTAAGGTTTTTGCAGTGGATTTTCCCGACGGAAACCTGGTGTGGTCGCTGAGCGGGCGCACGTCCACGTGCTTCGCCCAATTCCAAGCGCTGCCGGTAAAACCTGCAACTGCCAAAAAATTGGGTGAAGCGCTCGACCGTGCCGTGGAGGTCACCGAGCGCTCTCAGTTCTAAGCGTTTGCCGAAAGCTCCCCCGCCACCCGTCGGCACAATGCAACCCACGAGGTGGGAGCGCTAGGTGAGCGGCCCTTTTCGTTCCTTGGAATATAGTAAGCATGCTTACTACCTTGTGTTCGACTTTGAGATGACGCTCACGGACAAGTTTAGGAGCGCTTGGGGATGCTCAGCTCAGCAACCTCTCGTCCCCGGAATTCGCGCCAATGGGGCGTTTCGCCACAGTTGGGGCGGCAGCGCGGCTCAACCTACTCCGAACCACGAACCAGACTGGTATTTAGCGCGATTAGGCAGTGGCGCGGATATTGCTCAAGGACCACCCATGGGCGCCCTAGCACTAACCTTGGCTTCCTTTTCCCACATGCCGACTTCCCTTGCATCACCTTTCTCTTCGCAGCGCAGTTCTGGTTCGTTTGCGAAGGGTTCGGTTATACTGGGCAAGTATCAGCTTGAATCGCTGGTTGGCGAGGGCGGTATGGGCGCAGTGTGGAGCGCGCTTAACCTTCAATTGGAATCGCGGGTGGCCATCAAGCTCCTACGAGGGGGACCAAAGTGCGACGAGCTCGTTGAGCGGTTGAAGATCGAGGCGCGGGCGGTCGCGCAACTTCTGCATCCAGGGATTGTTCGAGTGTTCGATATTGGGGAAACAGAGCACGGCGAGCCTTTCATAGTTATGGAGCTTCTGACTGGTGAAGGCCTTGGGCAGGTGCTTTCGCGAGGACCCCTATCGTGTGTCGAGGCCATCCAAATCATGTTGCCTATCGCCGAAGCATTGGCCCTCGCCCACAAGAAGGGCATCGTTCACCGCGATTTGAAACCGGACAACGTATTCATTTCTCGAACTGACGAGGGGATTCAGCCAAAGCTCTTAGACTTCGGCATCGCGAAGATGAACGGGGATCCCAGCGAGGCTAGACACCTCACCCAAAGCGGGACGCTCATCGGGAGCCCCGATTACATGTCACCCGAGCAAGCCTATGGCAGTGAAGATGTGGACCATCGCTCCGACATTTGGTCGTTCTCGGTGGTTCTCTATGAGCTCATCACACGCTCCGTTCCGTTTAAAGGCGGCAACAACCGTGCGTTATTGAATGCGATTGTGCAAGATGAACCGGCCGCGTTCCCCGCCGATGCAAACGTTGATGACGTCTTGGCTAACATCATTCGTTCCGGATTGCACAAGGAAAAAGAGCTGCGGCCAGATTCGATCCGCACGCTCGGTGCCGAGCTTGCACTCTGGCTCCTCAATCAAGGCGTGTTGCGAGACGCGTGCGGGGCTTCCTTAGAAGCGAGGTGGGGTCGCGCGCAAGAGTCGACACCTTTCCCACTCGTTTCTTTGGGTACGTCGAATCCACGGACGGGCCGGACGCGTGAATCTAAAGCTGAAGCTGAAGCTGAAGTGAGCGCAACGACCAAACCGTTAAGTATCCGCGGCAGCTCATCGCAGCTAAAGATTCCGATGCGCGGACGGCGAGCGTGGCAGTTGATCGCTCTTTTGTCTATCCTTGGTGGCATCGGAATCTGGGATTCTTTGAACCGCTCTTCCTTTGCTACACCCGCAAACGCCAACGAACTAGCTCTGCGGGCAGCGGGCTTCCCGATGCGTCGGCTACTTGAGGCTCCTCCGCCGTCACCTGTTTCCGCCGTTGTAGAAGTCGTCAGGACTGCCGAGTCCCTACCGCTGGAGCCTGAAGCCGCCTTCATGCCGAGTGTGTCCCGAGCGAAAGCGAACCGCTTCCCAACGACGCAAAATACACTCGCGGTTCCGCCTTCCGCTCCCAAGGCTGATGCGCTTTCCGATTCCGCCCGTGACTTGATCCAGCCGTATTGAGGCCTGAATGTGGATACCCTGGCGAAGGAAAGCTATTACCCTATTTGCCGCTGCCGCATGCGTAGCGTCCGTATGCACCTGGTTCTCAACGGCGCTCGCAGACGCTCCAAGTGGCGAAGCCGTCGCAGAATCTCGTCGCGACTTGGCCAAGATCAAATACCAACTCGGCACAGAAGCCTATCGCGAGAAACGATTTCCGGACGCCGTTCGGCTGTTTCTAGAAGCAGACAAATTGGCTCCGAGCGCAGCCCTCTCCTTCAATATCGCGCTTGCCTACGAACAAGGGCGCGACGAACGCTCGGCACTGCGCTGGTATCGTGACTACTTGCGGCGCAATCCCAAAGTCAAAAATGCCTCCGAGGTACGCGCCAAGATCGCGGCGTACTCGGCCAACCTAGCGGCCCGCGGGGTGCAACAGCTCAGCGTGTTTTCAACGCCCGCTGGTGCAACCGTGACACTTGATGAGCGAAGCGTGGGGGTCACACCGTTTACCGATGAGTTCAGTCCCGGCAAGCATCATCTCTTGCTTCAGCTGGCTGGTTACAGGGATCGAGAAATCGACGTGTTTCTTGCTGAGCGTTCGCCGGCGGACGTATTTCTCCGCATGGATGCGGTCCGGCCTGACCCGGTTGCGGTCAAAGAAGCTCCGTCGCAACCCTTACGAGTCGGTGATCAGCAGCTTGATCGCGGCCGCCCCCTTGGGATCGCACCTTGGGTGGTAACCGGAACGGGTGCAGCCAGCTTGGCCACTGCTCTCGGTTTTGAGTTGGCGCGACGCTCCGAAGAGTCTCAGGCGAAGGAAGCGCAGTCCCAGTTGGAACTTGAACGACGTATCGAGAACATGCAAACACTAAAAACTACTGCTCGCGTTCTGGCGGGCGTCGGGGGCGGGCTCGTGCTCACGGGCGGCATCCTCTTCATCTTCGATGCAAAACCGACGCGCATCTCGCAAATTGGGCTAGGCTGTGTGGGTAGGGGTTGCGGACTCGTTGCCACGGGTACCTTCCAGTGAGCGCGCGGGTTTCGAGGCTTTTGGCGCTACTCTCTTTTTGTCTTTTTTGCGCCTGCGATCCGGGGATATCGACCAGCCTAGAGGGCAAGCAATGCGATGCCACCGGGCGGTGCGCGGAAGGTTATGTCTGCGCCACCACTAACCTGTGTGTGCGCGTGGGCGCGCTCATGGGTGGAGTATCGGTGGTGCCACCGATTACTTGCTCGGAGGGGATGACGCTTTGCGGTAGCAATTGCGTTCTTCTCTCCACCGACCCTCGGAGTTGCGGTGGCTGCGGCGCTGTCTGCAGTGCTCCGGCAAACGCAGCCGCGATTTGCCTCGACAACGACTGCAACTTTGCCTGCCGTCCGCCGTCTTCACCTTGCGGCAATCGCTGCGTGGAGTTCGCCACCGATCCCCAAAATTGCGGAGCGTGCGGCGTTGCTTGTGCGGAAGCGGTGGGCGGGAGCGCGACGTGCGTCGATGGCAAATGCCAAACGCTCTGCCGAGCGCCCTCCCAACAGTGTGGAACAGACTGCACTGATACAAACAGCGATCCGGGTTACTGCGGCAGCTGCGACAAGAAGTGCGGCACCGGCGAAGTGTGCTCGAACGGTGTCTGTGCCACGACCTGTGGAGCAGGACTTTCACCCTGCTCCGGCGCGTGCGTGGACGTGACTTCGAATCGAGACAACTGCAGCACTTGCGGAATGCGTTGCCCAGCTCCAACGTCAGCCACCCCCGTATGTGTCGCCTCCAAGTGCGACTTCAAGTGCAGCGAGGGGCTGACCAGGTGTGGAGGCGCGTGCGTCGATCTGAACACCAACATGACCAGTTGTGGGATGTGTGGGAACGCCTGCAATTTGCCAGCACAAGGCCAGGCCAAGTGTGAGCTGGGAGCGTGCGCGATCGTGTGCGATCCGGGTTACGCTGAGTGCGACGGGGTTTGCACCAAAACAGCCAACGATCCAGCGAACTGTGGTGCGTGTGGCCGGGTTTGTGGTCCCGGGGAGGTTTGTAGCCTGGGCACGTGTAACCTGACGTGTTCAGGCGCTGACCAAAACTGTGGCGGTTCCTGCCTGAATACAGCGAGCGATCCTGCCAATTGTGGAAAGTGCGGAACGATGTGTCCGGGAGCGGCTCAGGGCGCGCCAAGCTGTGAGGGCGCTGTCTGCAAAATTCGTTGCGATGTTGGCTATGCGTGGTGCAATGGGGCTTGTGTTCGCAATGATATCGATACACAGAACTGTGGGGCGTGTGCCAAGGCCTGTGCACCGGCGGCTAACGGCGCTCCGCTCTGTAAGTCCGGCGTGTGTGGACTCATGTGCAATACGGGGTTTAGCGCGTGCAATGGCCAATGCGTCAATCTTGGTTCGGACGGGGACCATTGCGGCGCTTGCGCGAGAGTCTGCGCCCTCGGTCAAGTGTGCCAATCGGGGAAATGCGCCACGGAATGCGGGGCGAAAACGGCTTGCAGCGGCTCGTGTGTAGAACTCTCTACGGACACCTCGAACTGCGGCGCATGCGGAAAGGTTTGCACTGCGCCTACCAACGCATCACCCAGCTGCAATGGCGGAAGCTGTTCGTTTGTGTGTGCCGGCGGATTGCTGCGTTGCGGGCTGAAGTGCGTTGACGCAAAGAGCGATATAGCGAACTGCGGGCAGTGCGGGGAGAGCTGCTCGACCGTGATGGGCGGCAGGGCCACCTGTACTGATAGCCAGTGTGGTGTGGCGTGCGATGCGGGTCTTTCAAAATGTGGCGGAGCTTGCGTGGACACCAAAAGCGATCCGGACAATTGCGGTGGCTGCATGAAACTATGCCGCGGAAAGAAGAACATCTGCGAGCTGGGAAGGTGCAAATAGTGGGTAACGCGGCGTGGCGATTTAGTAAATCTGAGGCAAAGTGCCACACACCATCGTTTGCTCCGGGTTTGGCTGTGCTCATCCTGTTCGGAGCGCTAAGTGCCGGATGTGCCTCGTACCAGGGCACCTCGACAGCGGTTGACCCCTCCGTTGTCGTCAAGCAGGGAGCTTGGATCCTGGTACCGAAGTTTCCTCTTGTGCTTCAGGAGGAGAGCAATGATTGCGGCGCTGCTGTGCTGGCTTCCGTGCTTCAATTTTGGGGCTATGCGGCGACGCCACGCTCCATCTCGGCACTGCTTGGTCGTACAGATAAGCGGCTAAAGGCGGGAGATATGGCGACATATGCGCGGAGCCTGGGGCTGCAGGCGTACGTGTTTTTCGGGACGATGCAGGACATCGAACACGAGTTGGCGCGTGGGCGCCCGGTTATCGTTGGGCTAGGTAAGATGGTTGGGGCGAGGGAGGCGCTTTCGCATTACCAAGTCGTCGTTGGTTATGAACCCACCAAGAAGCAGCTCTTGCTGCTCGATCCAGCTCGCGGTTGGCAGACCGATAGCCTCGCTGGCTTTGAAAAAGAGTGGGCCCTGACAAAAGCTGTGACGATCGTGGCGTTCTTGCCCCATGGGGATCCGCGGATTGCGCCTCGCTAGTTACTGTCGACGTGGGCATGTTGCTTGCAGTAGTGAGTGACATGAAGATCAAATCGCTCGCCACCACTGGCTTACTCATCCTCAGCTTGTTGCTCACCTTCACCCTTTCCTCGCCCGCCCACGCATTGGATGCTCGAAGTCAGGTTACACAAAGCACGGAAACCACAACTCCAAAGCTGGCCTCTCAGCCGCGTTCAGTTGAACGCGCCACTCCAGGCGAGGAGAAACGCTACGCCGCGCGGGAGGCCGCCTCACCGGGCGCCAAGGAGCACAGAGGCGGCGATACGGTGGTCATTGGAGCCTCAGCCCTTGCGGTTGTGCTGTTGGTTGTCGTTGTCCTTATTCTCATCTAGTGGTTTACTCGAAGCCCCTAGTAGTGGCGGGAATTGTCGCCATGCTTCTGTTCAACCGTGTCGTGAACGGAGCACCTGCCGAAAAGGCATTCCATCCGAATGATTCGGAGGAAAAGTGTTTGGAACCCGAGCCCGGAGCACTCGTTCACGAGGGTTTTTTTGCTCGATCGGAAAGCGGACTCAGCTTCTATTGGGCTGATGTTTCAGGCTCAGTGCCTCGGAGCGGCATCCGAGGCATTGGGCAGAGCGGTGCCATTTCAATAGGGGGAACCCCCGCGCGCGGTCTGGTACTGGGTGGCACGATGTGGACGGCTCGCATCGATCCGGTGTTTGTCGAAAACGGCCGCAGTGTCACTCCGGATGACGACAGCGTCAAGCTCACGCTCCTTCGCACAGGGCCGTTCATCGATTTCTACCCGGACCCGGCGCGCGGCTTTCACGTACAAGCCGCGGCGCTTTTTGCGATCCAAATCGAGAGTGATGTGAAGGGCAATCCCATCGAACCAGCAGCGTTTGGACCTGCAGTGTCGATCGGGGTGGGCTACGAGTGGTTTACCTCGGGCGAATTTAGCCTGGGCCTCGTGGCGCGCGCAGCTCTCGGTCAGGTAGTCCGTGCGCCGAAGGCCGGCAGCGAACACATGCGATGGTTCGTTCCAGATCTCGCGCTTTCGGGAACCTATCATTGAAAAATGGCTGGCACGTATCGTGCTCGAAGTTTAAGCGGATCGTGAGCTGCCATTGAACCAGAAACTGAGAGTAGTTCGCTGGCTGGTTGTGCTCGTGCTCGGCGCCGAGGGCCTTTACGTGCTCGCGGCTAACTCGTTTCTTGCCATGGGAGGGCTGAGCGTGATGTTCGCCGGGACGGATTCGGCCAAGGCGGAGGTCGCTTCAGCCTGGACGCTTGTTCCAGGAACCATCCATGCCCAAGGGCTCAGCATCACCATCCAAGATCACAACGTGCAATCCCTGATAGGGCTGGATAAAGTGCGAGTGGTATTGAGCCTCCCTAAGCTTTTTTCCCGCGTTTTCCACGCGACCGAAGTGCGAGGAGAAGGGCTCGTTTTCCGCGTTCGACACCGCATCCAGCCGGAAGTGAAGGACGCGCCGAGTGTTCGCGCGTTGCCCCCTATTCCCGGCTTCTCGGACCCGCCGCTGTACCTTGGGTGGGTGCCCGAGCCGCCCATCCCGGATGCTGGCTACAACCTTTGGTCTGTCCATCTCGAAGACGTGGACATCCATGCCAAGGAACTTTGGGTTCAACAATTTCGCTATCTCGGTCACGCGCGCGCAAGAGGCGCTTTTGAGCTTAAGCCAGCACGCCGCCTGTGGGTGGGCCCGGCTTCTCTTGTGCTCGACGGCGGTCGCGTGGTCGTTGCCGGGAAGGAAACGTTCAAGGCGGTGGCGGGGAAGATTGAGTGTACCATCGATCCCTTCGACGTGCGCGTGCCCGAGGGGTTGGCGGTGCTTCGAGAGCTCTCCACACGGGTGGCGCTCAGGGGCGACGTTGTCGGGAATGAATTTCTCGGTGTCTTCGTGCCAGTCAAAAGCCACACCCACGTTGATCTGGCCGGAGCGCACCTGGTTATCGCCGCCGGACTCAAGCGCGGTGTGATCACAGAATCGAGCCGTCTCGCGCTCACAGGCGATGCTTTGAAGGCAAGCATAAACTCGCTTGCAGTCGAGGTCGATGGTCCGTGGTCCGTCCTTGCAACGAGTGCTGCGGGTGGCGGACGCGGGCGTTTGGCCGTGAACGTGTGGCAAGCTTCTTTGACCCGGAATGATAGTCCGTCCGCTGCAGCCAAGCTCCGGGGCGCTGTCTTGGGTGTGACGTCAAACAGTCTGGATGTCACGAAGTCTTGGGCGGTTGTCGCCGCAGACGTGAGCCTCCGCGAACTTGCCGCGCCGGATCTTCGAGTCTTCAACGATGTGCGCCTGGGGAACATCCGCTTTCGGAGCGGCGCTGGCGTGTTACGGGGGAGCCTCGCGTACTCGGGCGGTACCATTTCGGGCCAAGGAACAGGGGAATTGCGGGCAGCTGTCGCGGACGTGTCCTCAAGTCAGCTTGCGGGAAATCTGACTTTCAATGGCCGAGCGCACGCATTCAACTGGCAAAAAGCTACCGGTTCGTTCGATTTCAAACTGCTCGGAAGTGCTCTCAGCCTGGCAGATGCTTCGGGTGACGCCGATTGCCCGTGGGCACGCTTCGAGCGCGCTGAGGCAGAGGCGCATTTAGTGCTCCTGCCAGGGGGGCGCGCCTCGGGCAAGCTCGACGCCTCGATCGACCGGGCAAGGCTGCGCTGGGGAGACGTGAGCGTCACAGCAGGCGCGGACATTCGCGCCACCATCGATCCAACGCACGGTGCGGAGAGCGGCAAGTCTCGCCTTTCTGGTATCGCTCGAGCCTTCCACTTACGTGTGAAGGCTGGCGCTGGCGCTCCCAAACGCTGGAATGCGGAAGTTCCAGAGACGATCGTCGATGCCGACCTCTTGCTCCATGCGGGACTGCTCGAAGGTCCCGTCAAGATAACTGCCAAACGGGCACGCGCAACTATCGGCAACGTGTCGATGAGAACTGACGTGCGCGCACGCCTGCACGCCGACCCACTCGACCTGGGCCACCGATCGGCAATCTTATCAGGAGTCATCGATCTCAGCCGCGCGAGCCTCTCGAACCAAGAGCGACGAGTCGACGATTGGTGGGCAAAAATCGGCCTGAGCGCGACGCGAATCACGGCACTGGACGATCTGGACTTCGATGGTCGTGTTTCCGCACGTTTCCGCGACGGGCTTCCGGCCCTGCTGGCGTTGTCGGCAACCGACGAAATCCCGAGTTTTCTACCGGATTTGCTGCCACTCCACGGGCTCGTCGGAACCGTTAATATGCGGCGCCATTGCCAGCTGACCGACCTACAATTTTCGTCTTTCGAAGGCGGCCCACTGATGGCAAACGGCCGCATTCAAACTGCTCCCGGTGAAACACGCGGGGCTTTCCTAGTGCAGCTGAGCGATCTCAATCTAGTATCCGCAGGTGTGACCTTGGGCAAGTCGAGCGGCGTTTCGCTCCTCGTCGGTGACGATTGGCTCAAGGAACAGGTGACGCCACTCGGTCAGAAGGCGGCCAAGCTTTGGGCTCACGCCTGCCCACTCCCACAGCCGAGTACCTGCGAGTAAGGTGCACGGCCTGTCGCCCTTAGAGCCAGCCTAAAATCCCAACTTGAACCAAGCCGAACGTGCTATTGCGGCGAGCGACGCGGTAGGGGCCGTTGTTCACGTCACCCGTGACGTCGAGATCCAACGTCGGACCAAACACGATCCCGAAGTGATCGGCAGGAGTGAGCACAAATGTTGGCTCAAGAGTGAGCCCAAGGCCCGTTTCGTTGGCGTCGGTGTCGTGCGCCGAGTGGTAGCTCAGACCGCCACGTAGCCAAAACGAAAATGCGTCGCTCAATCCCCACACGTAACCGACGCGAGGAGCGAACAGGAAGGTGCTGTAATCGGGGTAACCGCGCCCGTCGTTGCGGTCAACCGACACGTTCGCGAAACCAATCGAGCCACCTAGGCTCAGGCGATCGGCAACGAAGACGTCAATCGCAGCTCGTGGGATCTCGTATGGCGAAACCACGGTTCTGCCACCCCAGCCGAATGAGATTCGGGTCGTGTCTAGCTGAGTGTCGGGCTCCCCCGGTCGCTCCGTTGTGACCGTGGAGAAAGTGATACCAAACAGACGATCCGCTGAAAAGGCTACATCCAGCGTCTCCCCGAACCTCTGCGCAGACGCGTGACCCGAGATTACAATTGAACAAAGTCCGCAAGCCAATGCGATGGCTGATTTTTGCATGATGGTTTCTTCCTTCGATTTCAACTTAGTAACGGAAATACCCCGACTCGCACCCAAAAAGGGACGAGCCGGGGCCTGACTAACATTCAACTTGAGAACTAGGACGAGTGCGCCGAGGCACTTCCGCTAACGCTCGCGCTTGCATTCACTGATACGTTGACGCTTGCCGCAGCCTTCGCCGAAGCAGATGCAGCTGTGCCCGCGCACGCAATCGCCTTGCCGCCAAGGCTGCTCGCGCTCTGCACGACCACTTGACCTGTTGCAGAGACTTTCTGCAGTGCCCGCATCGCCAGCTGGCCCTTCGTCTTGGCAGCTAACAGGATTTTGGGGAGATTCGCCTCGAGAGTCGCCTTCAACTTGGCAATGTCTCCTGTCGCATCGATATCGCAAATCAACGTGACCGAAGGTTCCGTGCAGCGGGCGTTGGCCGAGGCCTGTGCACTGCAGCTGGTCTGACAACTGGTGTCGCCCATGCAAACGGGTGGCGTGAGCTCCGTTTCACACTTCGGGGCCGCATAGGCTGCCGTGCAGCCGCCTTTGCAATCGACGCCCGCGCCGCATTGGACTCGAGCTGAAGCCTCAAGCTTGCATTCGCCCTTGCAGGTGCCATTACAGCTCGACGCGCACTTCCCGCGACACTTGGCTCCCGGACTCGGCATCGTGCATTTGCCTTCACAAGTACCCGTGCAGGTCGTAATGCCTCCTTTCGGCGTCGCTACGCCGTCACACTTGCCTTCGCAAGATCCGGCGCAACCACCTTCAACGGTGCCCCGAAGCTCGCCCTTGCATTCACCTTGGCATTCGGACTCGCACTTGCCCATGCAATTGGCAAGTGCGTTGACCTGGCCCTGGCACGTTGCTTCCCCCTTGCACTCCACATCACACTGTCCAGTCAGCTCGGCTGGCGCGCAGCGGGTTTCGATCGTTGCCTCGGTGCAATTCAAGTCCGTTTTGCAGGCAGCTTCACAATTTGCTTGCACGCCAACATCAACCGAACACTCGCCTCCGGAAATGGCAAGCGCGAAGTTGGCCCCAGCGGCCGCCCCCGCCGTCATGATGGCGTCGATCCTGCCGGCCACCACGTCGCACGCACCCGTCTTCTGCGAATTGGAAATGGAGGCGTCGTCGTCCTTATCGGACCAACGATCAGTTTCGCCAAGGTCTTTGGCGATGTTAACGCAGGCTTGTTTCACATCCATCCGAATCCCGTCGGTGACGACCTTGAGCTCCGAAGAGGCTTGGGCAAAAGCCTTGACATTGATGTCAAGGTCCAGGTTGGCGACCGCATCACCACCTGCCGAAAACTCATCGCACCCGCTTGCGGCTTCTTGAAGATCCTGTTGAAGGGCGCAATTGGTTACCGCCCCCGCTGAGGCAAGCAGGAGGATCGATGGGAAAACTCTGAATGGTCGTAAATGCATTGAATAAGCTACCTTTCTCGTCCGTGGGGCCTCGAAAGGCTTGGACTTGATTCTGTTTTGGTTTCGTTGGGTGTGCTGTGGTTCTCACAAATGGAAGCCGACGACTGCCGACCCCTGGAGAGCTATGCCGAGGCCTGAGCCGTCGAGCTTGTAAACGTCCTCACTAACACTTCCGGTCGCCTGGTTCAGATCAACCCCGGGACGCGTCATCCCGAGCACTTCGCCGCTAGCGCTCCCACCCAGCGAGAACATCTTGTTGAAGTAGTAGTCGACGCCGAAGCCCACTCGGATGTTGTATCCCTGCACTTGCACACGGCTTTCCCGCAAGCGTCCAAGCCTTGAGTAACCGCCGCCTAGGATCGCCCAGGGCTCCACCGACCCAAGGGGAATTCGCAAGCCCAACTGAGCGTCCAAGCTCCAGAGATCCCAATCCCGAAACACAGCATAGCGAAAGTGCGGACCGAGCGTGAGAAAGAGGAGGCGTACGCCCGCGCCAACTCCCGCGGCCGGACCGACATCGTCAGTGTGCACTGTGCTCGGAAATAATTCGCGGGTGAGATGCAATTGCTGAAACCCCACGTATTGGACTCCAGCCTCGGCCTTGACGAACAGAAGCTCGGATAAATGATCATTGCCCTGGCCTTTTGCCTTGGTTCCCTCCGCCAACACGGGGCGCACGAAGCAACAAAGCGAGGCGCCCACACAAATGACCCCCGCCCAACGCGAAGGTCGCATGACATTGGGACGACTGAGCCCGGGTTCCCTCATTATAACTCTTGCCAACGCAAGTTCCGAGCCACTTACAAGATAGCTGCAAATTACTGCGCTAAGTGGCTGGCCGCTTGGCACCAACTGGCTTCTGCTCCTTGTGGGGGACCTTGATCTCCCTAACCGCTCAAGCGCAGTTGCCTCGGTGAGGCAGTTTTGCGGCTCAAGGCGCCCTAAGCGTGGGAACGGCGCTTGCAGGATGTATCACATTCTGACCCCCACCCTCCGCGCGACACTCCGAGCCTTCGCTGCCATTCTCGCTGTTTCGCTGGCGACGGTTGGAGCGTTGGCGCAAGCGCCTGAGCCGGCAGACGCTACGCCCGAGCTCGATATCCTCACCTTTCATCGTCCCACTTACTTCGTCACCGGGGTCACGCGCGACACCCAGGCCAAGTTCCAATTCAGCCTCAAATACGACCTGTGGCCGAACACCAGTCGCCACACCGTGTACCTGGCCTACACGCAAAAATCGCTGTGGGACATCTTCGATCGCTCGGCGCCCTTTCGCGAATCAAACTACGCGCCCGAGATCTACTACACCCACTACCATTCAGAGCTGCACGGCCAGCCTAACCCCGGCTGTGGGCTGTTCCGTGAGCAGCTCGGCATCGAGCACGAGTCGAACGGAGAGGTGAGTGACGCGTCCCGCAGCTGGAATCGTGTCTTTGGCGACGTGCAGGCAACTTGCTACGGCGAGCAGGGGTATGGCCTGTTAGGACTGCGCGCGTGGCTTCCGCTCGGGCTAGCCGAAAATCGCGGTATCACGCGCACCCAAGGCTATGGCGAACTGCTGATCGGCGTGGGCGCCGACAGCGACACTTGGCACATGAACAGCGTGCTCACCGTGGCACTGCGCAAGGGAACGAGTCGAGCGCTCAGCAAGGGCAGCATGACGGTCGACGCTCGTTGGCGACCCACGTATCAACGGCTCTTGGGCAAGGCCTGGAAGTTTGCGCCTTACCTCTGGTTCCAGTATTTTGGCGGCTACGGGGAGACGCTTGGCACGTTCGATCAGTCGAGTAGCAGCGCTCGCGTGGGGATTGGGTTCACTGACCGCGCCCGCTGAAAGTTCGTTCCACAAGGCAGGCACCACGTTTGCCGTCTCTCTACCCCCGATGCCAGGCACAACGGGAAGTCCGTGTTGTCCAGCTAGGCGGAGAACCCGAGCCCTCCCAAGGCGTCGGCTGACAAAGGCAGGCCTGTGGTCCGCGCGTGCCTGGCGGTCGCTTCACGAGCCTGCGGGCGACCACCAAACAGTACTGAAATATCCACCGACCGAGGAGCGATATTGGTGAGATGGCCCACCACTCTGAAAACCTCGTGCCGGACGCTCGGGGCGCTCAACTTGCGCACGATGATGCGGAACGACCCACCAGCCGTTGATTGGGCCAACCAGGAGAGAGCTAGGTTGAAAAGATTCGCTCGCGCCGAGAGGGCAGGCTTCGAATCATCGTCGCCTATTTGGTAAACCACTGCACGGGTCCCTGATTCAGCGCTCATCTGGCCGAGCCGGCGACCGACTCGTTCGCACAGACCTAGGACACCTTCGAACTCGTCCTCCATGACTATGGCGGCCTCTACTCCACCAACGCCAACGCCAAACGTTTGTTCCGGCCTCTCCAACAGTCCGTCCTTGGCTCCTCTCTCCAAAATCGTGATCGAAGCGCAATTCATGACTCTTCGTTCGCAATACGCCATCTCTCTGCCTTTAGTGTCAAACACGTTAACCAGGCTCCTAAGCACGCACTATGCCAGCGCATACTCTTCCTGATCTGGCGAACGATATTCCAATTCGCGGCTACAGCCGCAACGTGACGTGGCAAAGCTGCACAAGCCAGCGGGCGCCGAGGCAAGATGCGCCTTTGGCAAACTAAATCTACAGCAGATACAGGTATGATTCCTGCATCCGGCTTGGGTGGCTGGAGGCAAAGCACCAAGTGGACCGGGGACTTGACGATTCTTCAAACCCTGATTCGCTCGCGGAGACCAAGTGACAACACACCCCTCAGTCTTAACATCTCTTGCGCAGAAGAGCCGCCGTGCCTGGCTGATGGTGAGGGAGGCAGGCAACAACTGGTTCGATGACAATGCCTCGCGCCTCGCCGCGGCGCTTGCCTATTACACGCTGCTCTCAGTGGCTCCGCTGTTGGTGATTGCGGTCTCCATTGCGGGACTCGTATTTGGCCCTGACGCTGCGCGCGGCAGGATTTCCGCTGAGCTGCTGAATCTTGTTGGGCCTCAAGCAGCGGAAACGATCCAGGCCATCCTTGCAAACGCCAACGCCCCCTACGCGGGGATTTTTGGGTCAGCCGTGGGCATCGTCATCCTTTTAATCGGAGCGTCAGGAGTGTTCGGAGAGCTGCAATCGGCGTTGAACATCATCTGGAAGGTACCCCCCAGCAGCTCATCGGGAATTTCGGCATTGCTCAAGGAGCGCTTCTTCTCGTTTGCAATGGTGCTTGGAGTGGCGTTTTTACTCCTTGTCTCTCTAGTTGTTAGTGCTGGCATTGGGGCGGCCGGGGGGGTTTTACAAGACTCGTTGGCGGGCGGAGAATTCCTATGGCAAGTCCTCAATCTCCTGCTCTCGCTCGCGATTACCAGCGGCCTGTTCGCACTCATTTTCAAAGTCGTGCCCGATGTGCCAGTGGCTTGGCGCGACGTTTGGCTCGGAGCAATCGTCACGGCCTGCCTATTTACGCTCGGCAAGTTCTTACTCGGGCTCTACCTGGGCAAGGCCATGATCTCATCCGCGTACGGTGCCGCTGGCTCTGCTGTGGTGTTCGTGGTGTGGGTTTACTATTCGGCGCAAATTCTCCTCCTAGGTGCTGAGTTCACGTGCGTTTACGCGAAACATATGTCCCGAAGCCCCACGGCGTAAATCCGGAGCCCCGTCGATAAGGTGTCACCGAGTAGCGTGCCGAAGATGACCGCCGGCGCTTTGTGGTTGAGGCGAGTACACTGCTCGCGTCCTCGCTTGACTAATCGTAACGCAGACGGTCACTTGACGACCAAAAGGCGTATGACGGTCACATGCAACGCCGGGGCCTCACATGGCCCAAGGTCGGGGAGCGGCAAGCAGGCTGGGTCGAGCCCGGCGTGCTGTAGCCGCTCCAACTCGCGGTTTCCGTCGGGATCCAAGGAGCACCGAGTGTCGCCTGGGTAATCGTTAATCAGCTCTTGTAGGCACGGGCTTTGCTTAGGGTCCAAGGCGGCTTCCCGTTTGGATGTGGCGTTGCAACGGCTTCGGGCTAGCCTGTTGAGCCAACCGAGAAAGCGCCCCGCGTCGCGTCCTGCGCGCCGTATCGGCACGTCAGGCTTCGCCAAGCGAACATGGGGAATAAATAAACCGGGGGGCGAATAACGCCGTGTGGCATGTTTCACTATGTTCTCCCTCAGGATTTCCGGTAAACGTTGGTCGTCTAATATCTGATGCACCCCACGTGCCACACTTAGCGACACCGGTTCAGCTCTGGGTAATGGAGTGATTTATCGTTCTGTCGCTGAGTAAGCCGCAGAGGAGCAGGCCCCAAACGAGAAACCTACAGTTATTATGCGCGGATTCGTTTGGTGGTTGGCAGGAAGTGTCGTTTTCGTTTCAAAGTTGGTTGCACGGGAGCGAACCTGAGCCATTGGCCCAGGCTCGCCCGCCGTTACCTCGTTATGGCTGCTGATACAGAATTCGCCACAGTCGTCCAGACTTGTCGTCACTGACATAGAGGGATCCGTCAGGTCCCTGCGCTACGCCCACAGGACGGTATTTCGCTTGGTCCGGCAGAGGTCGATTGGGCCCAGCAAACCCATCAGCGAACACTTCCGATGCGATATCGGGCAGCCCATTCTTGAACGGCAGAAAGGCAACCTTATAGCCAGGCAGATTGACTCCTGGGGTCGGCGCAAATCGTGAACCATGGAACGTCACGAAGAGGCCACCCTTGTAGCGCGACGGAAACTGGTCACCGGTGTAGAAATGCATTCCAAGTGGAGCCCAATGGGCGGGAAAGGCAAACTTCGGCAGAGGCTTGTCCGCGCAGCGCGCCGGGTCCACGCCGTTTCCTCCATACTCAGGCGCAAGCACATTGCCCCGGATGGGGTCGTGGTAACAGTATGGCCAGCCGAAGTCTTGACCGTTATTGATCAAGTAGAGTGCTTCACTGGGTAGGTTCTGATCTTGCTCGGCGGTATATAGCCCTGGAAAGTTGGCGTTCAACTGATCGCGCCCGTTCTGCGCGCCCCACAATTCGCTTGTCCCGGGACGGATAGCGAGTGCCACGGTGTTGCGAAGGCCACTGGCGTAGCGGATGCCGTCAGTCTGAATCTGGCCCAACATACCGGGTTCAAACCGCCAAACCCCGGCACGCGTCAGCAACTCGGGGCATGGATCGATCCCCGGCGAAAGGAGCACGCGGTTCATCACCTGACATGAATTCGTTGCTGAGCCGATATTCACGAACATACCTGCGTCTGGCCCGAACGCGATGGACTTGGAGACGTGGTCGCCAACATTAGGCAGGCCAGAGACTACAATCTCCGGATTAGTTGAGGGGGCAAGAACTCCGTTCGGGAGCGCCCAACGGATCACGCGTTCGTTCTGGGCAAAATAGAGGTAACCATCTCGCCACACAACGTCGTTACCGCCTTCACTGCCGAACGTCTGACGGACGTCGAGCTTGCCATCACCATTGGAGTCTCGTAGTGCGACCACCTTCCCCTTGGTTAGGCCATCGACAGAATCCTTTACCGCTACAAAAACGTCTCCACTCGGCGCGATTGCCACGTTGCGGGCCGCCCCAAGATTATCCGCCACCGCAATGGCACAGAACCCTGGCGGCAGTGTTAACCCACCATTGTCCAGGTCACAATGAAGGTTGACAGCAGGATTCCCTGCGCTACCTGCATTTCCTGCTGCGCCGCTAAACCCCGACGACCCAGCTGCTCCGCCAATGCCCGCAGAACCGCTTAACCCGCCGGCCCCGTTTCCACCGGCTCCTGATGTGCCTCCCGCACTTGGTCTACCACCGGCCGCCGCCCCGCTCCCTCCAGTCTTGGCTCCCCCACTGGCACCCTGCGCTTTGCCCCCGCTCCCACCGGTGGACCTCCCTCCCGTGTCGCCAACGCCTCCGTTACCACTCGAGCCACTGCTGCACGCGAACGGGGCGAGCGCGAGAAACGCTGCCAAACTACCTGTTTTGAATGACGATAATCTGAGTTTTGACATTGAATGGTCTCCAAGTTGAACTGGGCAGTGGTGCAACCGCTGTGCCGACATGCTTGCTCTGGTGACGACAAAGAGGCTTGAGTGACTAAATGCCTCGGCACGAAGACGACATGGGGCAAGACGCAACGCGTGATTTTTTGGTATGGGATGTAACGGCCGCCTAACGACCCCGATATGCTATCGGCTGAACGGGGGGAACACCTTCGTAGTTGGGAAAGGGGCTCGGATCAGGGGGCAACGGCGCAGGATCAGGGTCGTGTACCGAGGGGTCCCGGGGGATGGGAAAGCCCGGAGGGTCCGGTTGGCTGGTCCGTACAGTTTCGCGATGACAGGTTCTCCGCATACGATCGCTCTCGCAATCTACGAGCCATTCTATTTGGCGGCCTGATGTTCCCTGTCGCGGCATGTGAGCCACTGGGGCTCCTGCGGGAACTTTGGTCATCGTCGCGCTAGTGACATCGACGCGGTGTGTTGAGTGACCAATTGCCTCGGCGTGCGCAGGAATTGAGGCAAGACGCACCACGACTCACGAATACTTCGACCGCGTTGCAACCAAGCGAGCTTTTTCAATTTCCGCGAGAGCGCGCAATTGGTCCAGGAATTGCATCAAATGTGGGAAGCTGAGCGGGCTGGTCCTGCGCATCACTCGTTCAAAGGAAGGAAGAATATTTCTATGAGACTCGCAAAGCTATTAATCTCCCATTGGAGACGCGATGGCGAGTACCCGAATCGCGCGAAACTTATATGATCTCGACGCCAACGACGGCCTGCGGATCGTTGGCCTTTCTCGACGGCAGAGTCGTTTCGGCGAGGGTCTTCTCCTGTCCAGCAGTCGCGTAAGTCTGCGCTCACACGTCGTTTGAGTATGCAGAGCCCTTGAAGTCTCTGATTTGAAATAGAATTTTATTTGCATATGGCTGCCGAGCGATCGTCTGAGTTCTTTTGTACGAGCATAGAGACGGACAACGCTCAACGTCGCCTCTTGTTGAGCGCCCCTTTCGCTACTGCAATCTTGTTAGGATCAGATCTCAGTTTTGCGTTAGCGAACGAGCGATGGTGCCGAATGCTCAGATGCTCGAACCTAGCAGGAAAGACATTTGCTCAGGCGTTTCCGAAATGGATAGACACAGACCTTCATCGCGTCTTGAGGGGAGTGTACAATTCGGGCTTACCGCAGTCTCATTCTGCACTCCAAGTCCGCTTCGATGAGAACGGCGGAACTGTAAACGGAGTGCTCTTGAGTTTGAGTGCCGAACCGTTGAAGGAAGAGGGCATTGTGCGGGGTGTGATGGTGGCAGCCGTTGAGGTTTCGGCCCACGCTACCGCTCAGCTTGCAGTTGAGCGTGCCAATGTCGAACGCCAAGAACTGTTGAAGGCGCTGGACACCGCCGATCGATCAAAAGACGAGTTTTTCGCAATGCTTGGTCATGAGCTCCGGAATCCCCTCTCCCCGATTGTGAATGGCTTAGGCCTAATGAGGCTGAAAAATTCCGGCAAGCTAAGCCGTGAGCTTGAAGTGATTGAGCGGCACGTCACCCACCTCGTTCGTCTTGTGGATGACCTGCTGGATGTTTCGAGCATGACGCGAGGAAAAATCGAGCTACGCAAGGGGTGGGTCGAGCTAAGTGCCGTGGTTGCCGAGGCCATCGAGATGGCAAGCGTCCTACTGGAAAGACGTTCAATTGTTTTGACGGTCCGGGTAGCACGCGCCGGTCTGCGACTCCGAGTGGATCAGGCCCGCTTGGCTCAAGTAGTCGCAAACCTACTTACGAATGCGGCAAGGCACACCCATTTCGGTGGAAACGTCTGGATCACCGTTTCCAAAGGCGAAGAAGAAATTATTATCAGCGTTAAGGATGACGGGATTGGCATCGGACCCGATGTGCTACCAAATATCTTCGACATGTTCGCAAAGGGCCGAAGCCAAGTTGATCGATCTGAAGGAGGACTCGGAGTTGGACTTGCACTTGTGAAGAACCTAGTTCAGCTACATGGCGGCCGCGTCACGGCTGCCAGTAAAGGCGTTGGGCAAGGCAGCGAATTCTGTGTGCACATGCCGGCGCTTTTGAAGACAGCTAGCTCCGAGCTCCCGGTCTTCGTACCGCCCCCACCCACCGCTGAGACAAGACGCGTGCTGGTAGTCGACGACAACACCGACGCCGCCGAAGTGCTTGGCGAGATTTTGCGCTCATTCGGGCATGAAGTCACGGTCGCGACCAGCCCACTTGCCGCCCTGGAGGTGGCACCTGGATTCGCCCCCGATGTAGCGATCCTGGATATTGGCCTCCCGATTATGGATGGCTACACGCTCGGACGCGAGCTGCGAAGCACGCAAGAATGCTCGAATTGCAGACTGATCGCGCTGACAGGCTACGGGCAAAAGAGCGACAAAGCGCGCAGCGCAGCCGCGGGATTCCAGGCACATCTGGTGAAGCCTGTGAACATACAAGTGCTTCAGCAACTCCTGATCGAGTAGACGTCGATCTGCCCCCCGTGGCAGCTTGCCCCATCGGGGCGATTCGCTACCAAATGTGGGCACCGGCCGAGCGTTCACGCGTTGGCATGCTCCCTGCGTGCAGGCGGAGATTGGATGGCCTTGGTTGTGGAGCTAAATTATGAAACTTATAACTGCCATACCTTTTTTCGTGTTCACAGCGTTCGGCTGTGAAAGCAAAGACCCCTTGAACACGAAAGTTCAGGATCTGCAGAATGCCCGCGTCGAGGCTCAGAAGGACTCCAAGAGTATTCGCGCTGACCTGGAGGATGCCAAGAAGGAACTCGCCCGCCTGAAGCTAACGCTTGATCAGGCCACTCACGCGAAAACCGCTGAGGTCCTGGAACAGGAGGCCAAGGTCCGCGCGGAAGTGCAGAAGACGGAGAAGGAGATTGACGTGAAGAAAGCGCAAGCGGAGAACGCGAGGCGCTCGCTACCCTAGCCCCCAGGTCTCGATCGTGGCGTTTCCCCTCACGAGGGGCGATTTTGCGCGTGCCAATCAGAAGCCGTGTTGCGACTCGGGCGTGAGCGCGTTCGGCGGAGTGAACGCCGGCAGCAACGTCTTTGGCGTGGCGATGGGCTGCAGCTTAGCGTCGTACCAGGTTTCTTCCGCAAATTGCAGAGTCCCGTCCGGCTCATACCGAATGCGCCAATGGGCCATGCGCGAGCCGTCCGGTGAAACAACCCACCCACCGCGCTGCCAGACGAACCTCCCCCCGCGCCATGCCCAACGACCATCGATCCAAAGCGCGTCCGGACGCGGCTGCGGCGGAACCACCTCGGAGAAGGCGGCCGGCGGTGGATACGGCACGGGTCGATAGTCGGCGAGCGGCTGACGCGCAGAAAGCGGCTCGGGCAACGACGAGGAGCAAGCAGCACATGCCAGCAGGAGCAGCCACGGAAAACGCGAGAACGAATGGGTCAATGTCTTCGGCCTCAGCCTGAAGCAGGAAGCGCGCCAGCCTGGCGCAGGGCTTGCATTCCGCTGTGGGTGAGCGTCGTGCGACGAGCGTCCAGGGGCCGAGGAGCCGAGGGCCGGCTTTATCTCATCTCTTTCAGCTTGCTTTTGATATTGCTCGGCGCCGCTTGCACCTCCGTGCCCGCAGGCCGTTCTGCCGTCGACACCGTCGACATCACCGGCAACGACGCCATCGACGCGGACGACTTGCGCGAGAAGCTGGCGACGACGCCGAGCCCCAAGTTCTTCGGGGTCTTTCGGGGCGTCGTCTACGACTACAGCGTGTTCGATCGCTTCGTGCTGGATCGAGACTTGCAGCGCATCGAACGCTTCTATCGCGCTCGCGGGTACTACCAAGCGCGCGCACGCGCCGCTCGAGTGTTCTTCGTGGAATCGAACAAAGTGCGCGTCGACATACGAATCGAAGAAGGTGAGAAGATGCGCGTCGCCCGAGTGGACGTGCACGGCCTGGAAGGCCTCAAGGAGCCGTGGGTCGACGAAATCCAAAAGCGAGTGACTCGGCAACTGTGCGGCAAAGACCTGTGCACGGACGGGCCATCCAATCGAGCGTTCGACGAGGAGCGGTTTCAGAACGCGGCCGAACTCTTGCAGCGCGAGCTCGCCAACCACGGCTACGCATATTCTACGGTCAAGCGCGCGGCCGATGTCGACCTGCCTAACAATCGCGTCTCCGTGGGCTATTTCGCCAAGACTGGGCCGAAGGCGGTGTTTGGCGCCGTAACGGTCGTCGGACTCCGCAAGGTGCCGGAGGAGCCGGTGCGCCGCGCGGTGGATATCGTACAGGGCACACCGTACTCCCGTGAAGAGCTCGACTTGGCCGAGCGCGCGCTGCTGGACCTCAACGTGTTCAGCTCGGTGGTGATCACGCCCGAGCTCGATCCCAAAGACGCCACGCAAGCGCAGCCGGTCGTGCCGATTAAGGTGACGGTAGAGCCCTCCATGCTGAAAGGGATTCGCCTCGGTGGCGGCCTCCAGGTCAACTCGATCCAGAGCGATTTCCACCTCGTTGGAGGCTGGGAACATCGGAATTTTTTGGGCGGCCTGCGCAGCTTGTCATTCGAGGTGAAGCCCGGCTTGGTCTTGTATCCGACGCGCTTTCCGACGTTCAATGCCCCGACGAACTACCTACCGGAGGCTCGCTTCAATGCCTCGTTCCGACAGCCGGGCTTTCTGGAGCCACGAACCGGCGCCTTCACGCGACTCGACGGCACGATCTCGCCTGTGATCCTGTCGCCGGACGACACCAGTGGCAACGTCCTCGGCTACCGCGACATACGCGTCACCGCTGGTCTCGACCGCTCCTTCAATAGCCTCCGCCTCTTCGCTTCGCTCTCGCCGACGGTTCAGTTCGACAGTCCGTTCGCTTACCTCGGTGACAAGAATAAATATTTGACATCCGTCATCATTGCTTATCCGGAGCTGGTGGCTACGCTCGATCTGCGTGACAACCAGGTTCACCCTCATGCGGGTGCGTACCTCACCTCCGGCCTTCAAATCGCGTTGCCACCGGGCAGCGCGACCGACGTCAAAACCACCACCGAAGCTCGGGTTTACGTGCCTGTGCCGGGCCTCCGAAAGTGGACACTTGCAACGCGCGTCCGAGTCGGCCTTTTGTTCCCGCAAAATTACGGTGGAACCATCGAGCAGACGGCGAACAACCGGCTGCCAGCGCCGTGTCCGGTCGACGCGAACAACAACCCCACCGACCCTGCCTGCGAACAAGCTCAGAAAGACAGCGTGAAGGACACCCAGTTGATGTTCCTCCGCGGCGAGTTCGCAGGCGGCCTGGGCTCGAATCGCGGCTACGCGCAGCGCGAGATCGGCCCGCACGGCGTGGTGCAACAGGGTTCGTCCACGCTCGCGACGTGCGCGTCGGGTAGCTCTTCGACGCAGAGCTGTGATCTGCCGCTGGGAGGCTTCACACTCTGGGAAGCGTCACTCGAGCTGCGCTATCCGATCTCCGGTGCGCTGAGCGGGGCGATATTCACCGACACCGCAGATGTGTCCGCCCAACAGATGAATTTTCGACTGAATCGGCCGCATTTGAGCGTCGGCTTGGGCGTTCGCTACGACACCCCGGTGGGACCGATTCGCCTCGACGCAGGTTATCGTGTCCCGGGGCTGCAAGCTCCGGCGGGTGCCGCAGATGAAGGCGTGCCCTCGAAAACCTTCGGCCAACCAATCGCCCTGACCTTCGGCATCGGGGAGGCTTTCTGATGGACGCGATGGCCGAGCCGAAGTCGAGCCGCCTGCGCCGTTACTCGAAACGCGCTGCCATCGGCGTGGCGGGGTTGGTGGGGTTCGTCCTGCTGGCAGTGGTCGGAGTCTTGTTCTCCCTGCGTTTCGATGCCGTGCGCGGTTACATCGTGACGCGCGTCAATGGCGCTCTGGCCGATTCGTTCAAGGGTCGCATTGTGCTGCACCGGATCGGGAGCGTGGGTTTGGGCGGAATCAGCGCAGCCGATGCCGAGATCTTCGACCCCGCGGGGCATCGCGTGGTGGACGCCCACGGCCTCAGCGCAGAGCTCAGCGTACCGATGCTCGTGTGGGCCGCACTCACCGGGAAGTCTCAGCCGCTCACGATCCGATTCAGCTCCGTCAGCTTGAAACATGCGGAAATCGTGCTGATTGATAACGGCACCGGTTCCCCCACCCTGGCCGACACCTTCCTGCCCAAGACCCCAAGCCCGCCCAGCCCGCCGAGCAGCGGTCCAGGCCCGATCGTGATCATCGAGCACGCCCAGCTCAATCATGTTTGGGCACACGGTTCGTTGGGCGGCAGCCCGCCGCTCGACGTCGAATTGAAGAAGGCGCTCGCCACGTTTCGCACCGACGACGTGCAAACAGCCATCGAAATCAAGCACACCCGCCTCCTCGCTCGCGGTTTGCCGCAAAGTGTCGATCCCCTTGGCGACTTGCGAGGTTCATTGAACATCCCCGCGGCGCCGGACAAGGCGCTCAGTGCGCACGCGCACTACGCCGGAACCGCGGCAGCGATACCGGTCGTGCTCGACGCGAGCTACGTCGATTCGAACCTGAAGGCGCACCTCGAAGCCAAGAACGTGCCCCCGGCAGCCGTCGCCAAACAAGTCCCGGGCCTGGAGCTGCGCTCCCCAGCAACTCTGAGCGCGTCGGCCGAAGGCAAGTTGCCGGATCTGCACGGGACGTTCGCACTCGGCCTGGGCGCGGGCAAAGTCGACGGCGACTTTAAGCTCTCGTTGCAGAACGACACCCGGCTTGACGCCAACGTGCGGACGCGCGACTTGGATCTCGCCGAGCTGAGCCGAAACGCGCCCACTTCGAACCTGGACCTCACGCTGCATGCCGGCGTGATCGCACCGCAAACCGGAGCAATCAAAGGCAATTTCGAGCTTCACAACGAGCCCTCGGTCCTCGAGGGCCAGCAGTTGCCCGGCCTATCGGCGAGCGGCAGCTTCGAAAGTGACTCCAAGGCGCAGCGCAATCGAGTCGAGGCGCGCGTCGAGATTGCCGAGCCAGGGGCCGCGACCGTCATCGACGCGACGGTCTTGCAAACGAAGACCACAGCAGTCGAATTCCGCACCACGACTCAGCTCTCGAACCCACCGCGGCTGCGCACACTCGCCGGGGTGAACAGCGTGCGTGGCGAGCTGACGACGCAAGGCAACTACCACGTAGAATCGCAGGCCCTGAACGCCGTGGTGAGCTCCGATCTGCGCGGCGTCCGCCAAGGTGAAAATCGCATCGACCACTTGAAATTGAGCGCGACCGTCAGCGGCGCGCTACCGCATCCAACCGCGGACGTTCGCTTGGAGCTCGAAGATGCGGAGAGCTCCGGTCAGCACATCAGCAGGGTTCAGCTCACGCTGCGCGGCTCGCTGTCTCGCCTCGCTGTCAGCGGTGTGATCGCGACTCAAGCGCCTGAGCGCCACCTGCAAATCAGCGCCTACGTCTCGAACGACCACGGCATCGTCGTCGACCACCCGAGCGTGGATCTGCGCCAAGGTGCGACCCGCCTGAGGGTCTCGGCCGAGGCAGTGAACATTGTGGACGGCCGCACGATGGTGCGCGGCCTGCACCTGGAAGGTGCAGGAAAGGCGGACGTATCCCTCGTATACGGCAACACCCTGGAGAGCTTGCACGCTCAAACCCACGAGCTCGACGTGGCCAAGCTCTGGCATTTGGTCGACGCGAACGCGCCGTTGAAAACCGGGACCGCGACGATCAGCGCCATCTACGAGCGTCCCGCCGGCAACCCACACCTACGTTTGGCCGCGCAGAGCTCGGACCTCGCGTTCGGGCAGATCAGCAATGGTTCCTTGACGGCCAACTTCCATCTCAACCAGGGCAGCCTCGACGGCACGGTCAGCGCCGATCTCAAGCAACTCGGAAAGGCGAACTTCGAGCTACAGGAGCTGCGCGGCATCGACCTGACGGATCCCAACCCCGCACGCATGACCGGCAGGTTGACGGCGCAAGGCCAGGTCAAGCTAAAGGACTTGCTCGACCTCGTGCCCAAGGACGTAAAACTTCCAATAGCGCGCGCCCTCGGGTCCATCCAATACGACTTTGCCGTCGAGCGCACGCAGGCCGGACCGGGCCTGCCCACGCTGCACCTCCACGTGATCACGCACAAGCTGCAGCTCGCCGGCACGCGCGACACGAAGACCGAGATTCTGACCCGAGAAGAAGCGGTTGCAGCGGCGCCGACGAGCATCAAAGGCTACGACGTCGAGTTGGACGTAACGCACGGCGAGACCGGCGAGACCAAGCTCGAGCTCGGCGTCACTGACGACCACGGCAGGCTCGTTTCGGCGATCGTCGAGGGCAAGGTCACGGCGCCCATGGCGACGGTGGTCAACGACCTGACCCATCACTGGCGAGACATGCCGCTCGCGGTGCGCGTCTCCGTGCCCGAACGCCGGCTACAGCAGCTGCCCATGGAAGCGCGCCCAGCTGGCCTCAATGGCTTGCTCACGGCAGAGCTGGCCTATCAAGGCACGCTCAACGCGCCAGACCTACAAATCTCGGGCAGAATCAACAAACTCCGTCAAGTGGGGACTAAAGGCAAGGCTGTCGATGTCGCGCTTCAAGCAGCCTATTCTGGCACTCGAGGCAAAGTGACGGGCAGTGTGAAGTCCCGCGACCACGATGTCGCCACGGCGGAAATCGATTTCGAAACCGTCGTCAGCGAATGGCTGAATCGAACGAGCAGCACGACGCCGCACGTCGTCGCCAGCGCCCACCTCGGATTCGACGCGTTCCCGATCGCGCTCTTGCCCCCCGCCAACGATCAGCAATTGAGTGGTCAGCTGAGCGGGAAGCTTTCGCTGGACAACTTCGGCAAGGACGCGACGGCGGACGTTAACTTGGACATGAAGTCGCTCAAGCTGGCCAAAAATGATCTCGGCAGCATCCACATTGAGGCCACGGCGCGCGGGGGGAAGGTCGACGCTCGATTGGAAATCGCAGGCAAAGCGACGACCACGGCCGAGGCCCACGCCGGCTTGGATTGGGGCGCCCGCTTCGTGCCGGAGCTCCGCCTGCCAGCAGATGCCAGCTTGAGAGCTCGAGAGCTGCGGCTCTCCGCCTTCAGCCCGCTCCTGACCTCGGTGTTCGGCGATCTCGACGGCCGCATCAACGGCGACTTGAATGCGCGGTTCCGCGGCGGCCCGCCGGAGCTCGACGGACATGTCGATCTGCAAGATGGCACGGCGCAAGTTGCGGCTATCGGGCAGCGCTTCGATCAGATCACGGCCCGGCTGTCATTGGAGCCGGGCAAGGCCAAACTCGAGGAGATGAGCGCCCGTGCCACTACGGGCAGGCTTCACATAACGGGCGAGGCCCGTTTTTCGGGTCTGGATCTGACGGGCGCAGACGCGAAGCTGCGCATCGGATACAAGGAACGGATCTCCATCTCGGTGAGCGGCCAAGAGCTCGATCAAACCTGGGGTGCCATTGATGTCGCGGTGCGGCCGGGTGAAGCCAAGGGCTCGCAAGCTGTGGCCGTGAACCTGGGCGAGTTTCACGTACACGTGCCCGATACTGGTAGCCAGAATCTGCAAGATCTGGCGCCGGCCGATGGCGTACGCGTCGGTACTTACCAACGCGACGGCAGCTTCGTCACCTTGCCGCTCCAGCCGCTTCGGGAGGCCGACCCCAGCAAGAACGCGAACCCAATGGTCGTGAACCTGAATCTGGGCAATCAGCTTTGGGTAAAACAGGGCGACACGACCAAGGTTCAGCTTGGCGGTCAGCTGACGATGGTGCTGGGCGAACCCATGACCATGACCGGGCAAATCGACGTCAAAGGTGGCGAGCTTGACGTTTCCGGCAAGCAGTTCCAGATCGAGAGCGGAACGGTCACGTTCTCGGGCGATCCCGCGAACCCGAGCATCGTCGCGACCGCCGTGTGGGATGCGGCAGACGACCAGAACCACCGCGTGTACGCGGACGCCAGCGGCACCGCGGCGGATTTGCAAGTCCGTCTGCATTCCGAGCCCCCGCTGACCCAAGATCAGGTGCTGAGCTTGATCGTCACCGGCTCGTCCGACGGCTCGCTCGCGGGCGGTGGGCAGGGCAGCGGCACCGCGGCGACCGCCGTCGGTGCCGTCGGCGGCGCTGCCACTCAAGGCCTGAACAAGGCGATTTCGAATATCTCGGATCTCGACGTGAGCACGCGCATCGACACCAGCACGGGCAGCGCGCGGCCGGAAATCGTGATTCAGGTTTCACCCAGGGTGTCTGCGCAGATCACCCGCGGGCTCGGTACGCCTGCACCCGGCACGGCGCCCGATCTGACGTTCCTGACGCTGAATTTCCGGCTCAAATTCAACTGGTTCCTGTCCGCGTTGATCGGCGACCGTGGCGAATCTGGCCTCGATCTGGTGTGGCGAAAACGTTACTGACGCGAGCGTCGCGCGGTCGCTGCTCGCCGGACAACTCAGGCGAGCGTCCGAACGGAGGCTTCGCGCCGCCATTGGCGGGTCTTTGCGGCTGCGATAAATTCCTTCGTTGACTGCGCGTCGACGACACCTTCGTCCGCCTCGATGCCGGCGGTCTTCAAGAGAAGTTGGCCGCCTGCATCGACCGCAATCGCTTTCAAGTGCCCAAAGGCGTCGCGCACGAAGTCGATCGCTGCGGCTTCCTTCCCGAGTGCCTTAGCGGCTGCTTCGGAAAGGATCACAACAACGGCGTCAAACAGGACCGAGGGGGTTCCAGCGAGCTGGGCGTCCGCCTGAACAGTCGAGCCGTCGGCAAGCTCCACGGCACCGATTTTGAGGGCGACACTCTTTACCGTTGCGCCGGCGCTCATTGCAGCCTTCTTGATGCGATCGATCTCGGTGCCGTCGGATCCATTGGAAACCAGGATACCGATCGTGCGACCCTCCAGCGTATCCTTCATCTTTCCAATGAGTTGAAGCGCCGGGGACGGCTCCATATTCACAACAGGTGACGCGGCGGGAGGGGCCGTGGGCAGCCTGTCGATAGAGAGGCCATTGGCGACACGTTTCGCCAAGCTCTCGTCGATATGGCGCAGGTGGCCGACCATTGCCTCGCGGATGTGGGGGTGCTCGACTTTGGAAAGTTCGAAAACGAGCGCGGAAGCGATGTGCGCCTGCTCATGCGACGTCTGGCTCACCCAGAATAGGCGAGCCTGGCTATAGTGGTCGCCAAAGGCCGCTTCACGGACGCGCCCTTTCTGCCCACTGTCCTCTACCGCAGCACTCCGAAATCCAGTTTTGGGGTTCTCTCGCGGAGAATCTACAGCCAGTGAATTCGGCTCGTAGGCAACACGGCCCTTCGGACGAAGCATTTGCATGTGGCCATCTCGTTGATGGTTGCCAAAGGGACACTTCGGCGCGTTGATCGGGATCTGGTGAAAATTGGCAGAGCCCAGGCGAGAGAGTTGGGTATCGAGGTATGAAAAGAGGCGGCCCTGCAACAGCGGATCGTTCGAGAAATCGATACCGGGGACAAGATGGGAGGGGCAGAAGGCAACCTGCTCGGTTTCCGCGAAAAAATTATCCGGCCAGCGATCGAGCACCATGCGACCAACCGGCTGTAGCGGTACGAGCTCCTCCGGGATGAGCTTCGTCGCGTCTAGATGATCGAAAGGAAATGCCTCTGCATCCTGTTCGGTGAACAGCTGCACCGACAATTCCCACTCCGGGAAATTTCCCGCGGCGATAGCATCGAACAGGTCGCGACGATGAAAGTCCGGATCCGCCCCCGCGATCTTCACGGTCTCGTCCCAGATGGTCGACTGAAGTCCGAGCTTGGGGCGCCAGTGGAATTTAACGAACGTGGAGTCGCCCGCCGCATTGAGCAATCGAAAGCTGTGCACGCCAAAACCTTCGATCATCCGGAGTGATCTTGGGAGCGTTCGGTCCGACATGATCCACATGACCATGTGCATCGACTCAGGTGTGAGCGAGATGAAGTCCCAGAAAGTGTCGTGTGCGGTCGCCGATTGGGGGAAGCCTCGATCAGGCTCCATCTTCACGGCGTGAACGAGGTCCGGAAATTTGATGGCGTCCTGAATGAAGAAGACGGGAATGCTATTGCCAACGAGATCCCAGTTTCCTTCCTTGGTGTAGAACTTAACCGCGAAGCCACGCACATCGCGCGGGGTATCCACCGAACCCGATCCACCGGCCACGGTTGAGATACGCGTGAATAGGGCCGTTTTCTCGCCTACTTCGGTGAGGATCTTTGCACTCGTGTACTTTTCGAGAGAGTGCGTCAGCTCAAAGTATCCGTGGGCGGCAGTGCCGCGCGCATGCACGATCCGTTCGGGGATCCGTTCGTGATCGAAATGCGTGATCTTTTCCCGAAGCACGAAATCCTCAAGGAGCGTCGGGCCACGCAGTCCGACCTTGAGGGAATTCTGGTTATCCGAAATGGGCGTGCCCTGATTGGTAGTCAGATCCGGATGCTCGCCGCCGGCACTCTGGTGAAGTTCGCCACCGTTTCCGACGGTGTTTTCGTCACGAACCACAGAGGGCGCCCGCTTCGTTGCGTCGGTTTTTTTGGACTCGGGTCGTTGTTTCATATGAAATCTCCAAAACCTTGGACGGTCAAGTTGCGGCGGAATCGAGCTCGGGCGCATTGGCCGACGTTACGGCGGAGCCGCCTCGCCCCACCATTCGCGCATAGCCACTTCGCTTGGTTTTTTCAAAGAGCACCTTCATTTCGGCGCAGAGTTCTTCCGACCCGCTAGCCAAGGCCTTTTCTGCTTTCGGAAACATATCGTCTTCCTCCTCTTCAATGTGGTGTTCGATGATTTCCTTGAGCGTCGTGACCTTCGCCTTAAACGTTTGATCGGCGGGGTCGGTATTGATGAGGCGCTTCAGAGCGAATCGGGCCACCGCGTGTTCCTCGTAGCCCTCAAGGACAAGATCCGGCTTCACCTTCAAAATGCTCGGATAGAAGAGTTCTTGTTCGATTACCATGTGCGCGACGAGGTTGTCTGCGAGCTTTTCACAAAGCGCGGTCGATCGACCATTGCCCTTTTCGAGCTGGCTGAAGATTACCTTCACTTCGTCGTGCTGCTTCTTCAAAAGTTCGGTTGCTTTCATCGTGTTCTCCTAGGCGAGGTGGGAAGCAAAGCGTTAGCTTAGGCGCTGCGGTCGACACCACGCGGTGGTGTGTGTTCGTCGCCATAGCAAGGGGCGAGCCACCGACATACCTAGCGGAAAGAGCGGAATTGAGCGTGCACGGACGCAACGGTGGGGCGCCGATGCGGGACTGAGGCGATTTTGTAGCGCGAGTGCCCCAGGTGCGCCGACGGTGACTTGAGCAGCGTGAGCGGATGCCCCCTTCGGTCCCCAAGAGATAGTAAGCATGCTTGCTACCTGTTTCCTTGAGAACGGTGACCCACGCCGGGAGCGAAGATCGCACTCCCAATCTAGCCGAAGGCGCCCTGAACCACATCACTGAACTCAAGGAGCGGACGAGGTTCAGTCAGTGTGCGTGGCCTGCCAACACGTAGGCCCCGATGGGGCGCGCATCGGGTGACCAGGCGACATCGGCACGCACCACGAAGGTCTTTCCTTGATGAACGCGGAGGCCCGCACCAAGTCCATACTTCAGCCCAAATCCGCTGCCATCGAGCTCCGGACGCTGCTTGAAATCAGTCCACAAGCGTCCGCTGTCGGCGAAGGTTGCGATACCGATCGCCCAAGGTTTCTCAAGCCAGCTAAACTGGGCGACGCGTGTGCGTAGCTCGACGCTGTTCATGGCTTTGACGGTTCCGTAGTAGCGCTGGCCTGGGACACCGCGCACCCCTTGATTGCCACCGATGGCAAAGGTTTCGTCAAAACGGGCAAGCTCATAGAAGGGCGGCGAACCAAACAGGGCATCGAACGTCGCCCAAAACACGAGCACCGAACGCAGCTCGCTTACCGGGAAGTAGAACCGCGCGGCAGCGTTGAGCTGCTGATACGGGAACGGATAATTGCTCAAGACGCGCGGGCTCGCTCGAAACGTGAGCTGGTGGTATTGGCCACGGGAGGGGTCGATGCTGTTGTCGCGTGTGTCGAAACCCGTGATTGCTTCCAGCAGAAGCACTCCGTGGTTGTTGGTGCCGCGCAGCCAGCGCCTGACCTCCGGGGGCCCCTCACTCAGGTCTCGCGCGAGGATCGAGCTGGGTCTCACGCTGATCCAGTTCTGTGAAACCGAGGCACCGAGGCCCGCAAATGTCGAGTACGGCAGATTCAGGCGACCGCGTGCCGACAATGTCGGCCGCTTCCGCGTGTGCAGGTCACGGTCGGCATTCTCCCCGGCTGGCCGTACCGACGCGTTGCCAATACCAAAGTAGCGCATGTTGGCTTCGCTCACGTGATCCAAGCGAATGTCTAGCCGTAGCCGTCGCTCCAAGAGCGCAGGTTGGGCGAACGAAAGATAGCCCTGAAAATAGGGGAACTCGAGCCCCTTGGCGTGCGTGTTCTTGACCGTCAGGAATGCCCCACCCTCGAACCGCCAGTCGAACGGAACCGACTGCTCGGGCGCGGGGAGTGCCACACTTCCGAGAAAGCCTGCTCCGACTCCCACGTCAGTGTCGCCTCCCACCAAAGGCACAGCGCCCACCTCCACCTCATGGCTGCCCGAGGGATTGATTCGCTCCTGGGCGCTAGCCGCGGAGCTCAGGCAAAGTAATAAGAACGGCCAGGATCGCATTCAACATCGCGCCAGCAAAGAGCATGCCGCGCCCTGGAGTCGAGCAGGGATTCCTCCAAAGGCATTGGGGAATGTGGTAACGCAGAAGGGTGCCTGCACCGCTCCCACCACCTCCGGAATGGGCGAGCTCGCTCTTGAGCGTCGGTATAACGGGGACCAATGGCAAGACTTCCACGACCATCATGGTGGCTCGTCTGCTCGGGCTTCTGGCACGACCTGTGGCGAGCGTGACCACTCTTGGCTGCTTTCTAGACGACGAACGGCTAACGGTGCCTCGCCACTACGCGGGCTTTTTGGCTACTATGGATCGGTGTCGAGCTCTTGGCGGACGTTACGCTGCACTTGAGCTCTCAAGCGAAGCGTTGGCGCTCGGTTTCGCCAAAGCCTGGCCGTGCCGGGTTGGAGCTTTCACTAACTTGAGTCTGGATCACTCGGATGCACACGGTTCAATGGAGCATTACCTGGCTTCGAAGGCTCAGCTATTCATGTCGTTGCCCGCTTTTGGCACTGCTGTGCTTAACGCTTGTGATCAGAATGCAGCGCTCTTGACAGAAGTGCTCGGAGACGGCGTGGACGTGATTCGGTACGGACTTGGGTCACGCGGTCCCGCATGGGCAGCCTTGGATTTGGCTGCGGAAAAGCTGGAAATAGGCTTCGAAGGGACGCGCGCGATTTTGTCTCCTTCGCCCCGCTTCCCCGATCTGCCTTCGCATCTCGAGCTCCAGATGATTGGCGAAGTGTTCGTGGAAAACGCGTTAGCCGCGTTGGGGGTTGCGCTTGCGTTGGGAGTAGCACCCGCGCGCGCTGTCGATGAGCTGGCGCGCATTCCGCCGCCGCCGGGTAGATTCCAAGTCGTGAAGCGGAAGCCGTACATCGTTGTCGATTATGCACACACGCCGGACGCACTCGCTCGCACGCTTGCCACCGCGCGTCAGCTCTGTCGGGGTACTGTTACGGTGGTGTTTGGAGCTGGTGGAGATCGTGACAAACAAAAGCGGCCCCTGCTCGGCAGAGCAGCGCGCGCCGCCGACCGTATCGTCCTCACCTCCGACAATCCGCGCAGCGAGCCACCGGAGAGGATCATGGATGAAATCGCCAGCGGCATTGGGGCGCATGCGGGCCTCGAACGCGACGCTGACCGCGCCCTGGCTATTCGCGCAGCCATTCATGGTTCCGGCAGCGAAGATCTGGTGCTCATCGCCGGCAGGGGACACGAGCAAAGCCAGGAGGTAAACGGGAGCCACTTTACGCTTTCAGACGTAGCCATCGTCCAAGAGTTCGGGCTCCATTAACCCGGCTGAAGATCGCGTGTATCGAAGGTTCTGGTGGGGCAATGTACGGCAATGAGACAAATACCCTCGTTTGAAAACATTCGCGTTACTCGCGTTAGGAGTGTTTCTCCGGCTACTGCGAAGGCACAGCGCTTGCAGACCTCGTGCCTACCGAGGAACGCGTTCGACGTTGGGTTGGCGCTCTCGGAGAGGAATACCTCCCATGTTCGTTGATCGATCCAAGTTCTTAATCATGACCGGAATGCTAGCGTCCGGAGGCCTCGGCAGCTTGGCGTGCGACCGCTTTGCCAATGCCGACCGTTCGGCGCCACCGCCCGTAGCCGCTCCGACGGCAAATGCCTTGCCAGCCTTGCCGACTGCGGTGGAGATCATCGAGCCTGTGGCGTTACCAGGGGCGCCGGTCTGCGATGACAGTTTGGGGACGCCCGAGGAGTGTCCGTCCGTGGGCCCTTCCGACGAAGGGGTCTGTCCGAATCTCCTCTTCAAACGTTGCGGCGACTTCAAGGTTGCGATGAAGCCGCGAGTGGCGGCTCAAGCTGTGGCTTGCTTAAGAGCGCTCAAAGGCAACGAACGCTGCGATTCGACGCGGATCAATCAGTGCGGTCACGCAGCGCTCATGTCAGCCTGCCCGGAGCCCACTCGGCCCAAAAAAGGGCAACTGCAAGTTTCTACGTCTGCCAACGGCGCCCAGCTAGCCACCGTCACGATCACGCCTGACACCACGCCGGATCCTTCGCCCGTCGCAGCAGCCTGCAACAATGTGATGAGAAGCTGCGGCGAAAGATCGCTTGGCCCATCCTTGGCTGACTGTCGCCAAACCCTGGCAGGCATGACCGAAAGCGGACGCCTCAACATGGTGGATTGCGTGAGCGCCCACTGCCTCGATCGCGGTCTCTATGGTTGCGAAGCCATGCCCAGAGACGCGACCGCCCAGCAACGCTAGCTCGGGATCTCGCTAGGCCGGCGCGAACATCGAACGCTCGCCGGCCACGCGCCGGATCGTGCTGACAAGATCGTCCAAATTAACCGGCTTAACCAAAAAACGATCGGCTCCAAGCGACGACAAGAGCTGCCATTCCCGCGGCCCACCGGAACCCGTCAGTACGATGATCGCCACGGAACCAGCGTTTGGCCCGGACCTTAGCCGTTGCGTCACCGCCATCCCATCCAAAACAGGCATAGAGAGGTCCACAATCACGACTGAAGCAGGGCGCTGGTCAAAAGACTGAAGCGCCGTCCAACCATCAGCCACGCATTCAACTTCCGCCCCAGGGAACTCCCTTCGCAACACGAGGTTTAAGATGTCGCGAAAGTCTGAATCATCCTCGGCGACTAGAATTCTGACCGGGTCGAGGCTTATCGCCTGAGCGTTCGCCAGCGACTGCCGAAATTGCTCAACAGTCTCGGTGCGGCTCCTCGGATCCTTCGCAAGCGCACTCAGGAGCACCTGATCAAACGCTCGGAGCGTCGGCTGATTGTCACTCGGAACAGGCACTTCGGACAACGCATGCTGAACGGAAAGCCCCAACGCGTGATCGGCGGTGAACGGGGGAGCACCGACCAAAAGCTCGTAAGCAACGCAACCCAAAGAGTAGACATCGCTCTTGGCAGTTGCGCCCTCTGTGCTGTCGCCGAATTGGAGCTCGGGCGCGATGTAGCCCGGCGTTCCTGCGCCATCCTTCGTCCCTTGCCCGTCATGGACCGCCAGCCCGAAATCTGAAATTCGAGCGCGCAGATCGCGATCAATCAGGATATTACTCGGTTTAATATCTCGATGAATCGTCCCAGCCGCGTGAATCGCCATCACTCCGTGGCAAATCTGATCCAAAATGGTCAGGGACGCTTGACGGTCAGGAGGCGAAGACTGCTTCCCGCGCCATGAATCCAAACTCTGACCATCGACGAGCTCCATGACAATGTACGGACTAGCTTGGTGCTCACCGAAAGCGTGAATGGTGACCACGTTCGGATGGCTGACGAGCGCCATCGCGCGGGCTTCGAATTTGAAACGTTTGCGAAACGCATCGGTCTGAAATGCCTTTCGAATGAGCTTGATCGCCACTTTTCGCTGTAGGATTTCGTCGAACGCGGAGTAAACCACCCCCATCGATCCGCGCCCCAGCTCCCCTACCACGCGATAGTTCTCATCTAAGGACGCGCTGAGAGAAGTACCGGTCACCTCAAGTCCCCGTGCACGCCTCGTGCCGCTGCACCGCACGAGCGAAAGTGGGACAGTCTGGCAAACTGCCACGCTCCATGGACCCTGAGAGCTGCACCTACTGTGGCTAAAACGAGCATGCGAACCAAAGCGCCGCGGTGGCGTAAGCTACCTGGGGGACCCCCCGGCAGAGTTGCGCCAATCGAGCGCCATTATCTCTGGTCCAAACCACAGCGGCGACTACGTGGCATGGGACTTGTATGGGGTTCGACTTGGAGCCGAAGTGCTGCGCAATCAGTAGCTCTTCCTGTTTCCGTTTTTTCTTTGGCGGCAACTGAATCGGAGGACCTCATGGGAATTTTAGTGTTCATTATTTTTGGTGTGATTGTAGGCTTTATTGCTCGGGCGCTGATGCCGGGGCGCCAGGGTATGGGGCTTGTCATGACAGCGCTGCTCGGAGTCGCGGGCTCGTTCATTGGCGGCTTCCTCGGAAGCCTGATCAGTGATCGACCCGTCACGGAGCTGCATACCGCTGGCTTAATCGGCAGCGTTTTGGGAGCGGTGGTGCTTCTTGCGCTTGGAAAAAGCCTCTTAGGCTCACGCCGCGGCACCATCTAAGATCGCGTTTTAGGATGTTAGCGTGAAGCTTTTTCGGTGCGATTGCGATGCGCAGATCTTTTTTGAGAACACTCAATGTTTGAGCTGCGGTCGCGAGCTCGGGTTTATCCCTTCGCAATTTGAGCTCAGTGCGCTCCCGAACGGAAGCACTGAGTTCATGGTTGCGGGGAGCGCGTGGCGCAAATGTCGCAACTACTCCCACGAAGGTGTTTGCAACTGGATGTCACCGACGCGTTCGCCGAGTGATCTCTGCCAAGCATGTGAGTTCAATCACGTGATCCCTGACCTGTCGGAGGCTGAGAATCGGGCCCTTTGGCTCGAGGTTGAGCGTTCGAAGCGGCGCCCTATTTATAGCTTAAACCGGCTAGGGCTGCCGGTGATCCCAAAGACTATTGATCCGGGAAATGGCCTTTCGTTCGACATCAAAGCGAGTAGCGGACACGAGCGAATCCTGACCGGACATTTAGACGGGAATATTACGCTCAATCTCGCGGAAGCGGACCCCGCGCAACGCGAGCAGGTACGCATGGCGATGAGGGAGCGGTACCGAACGCTGTTGGTCCACTTTCGCCACGAGATCGGTCATTACTACTTTGGCCTGATGGTGCATGAGCCTTACATCTTAGCGCGCTGCCGCGAGCGCTTTGGCGACGAGAGCGTCGACTATGGGGAAGCGCTTAAGGAGCACTACGGCCAAGCGAACCATCTCATGTATCAGGACGCTTTCATCAGCTCCTATGCCATGGCGCACCCCTCGGAAGACTTTGCGGAGACGTTCGCGCATTACCTGCATATGGTGGACACCTTGGAAACGGCGCTCGAATTTGGATTTGTATTTGAGCGCTTGACGAAAGCGTTTCCGCAAATCCAGGCGAGCTTCGATCTATTGATGCGGGAGTGGATGGGGCTTTCGATTGCGCTCAATTCGCTGAACCGAAGCATGGGCCTTCTGGATGCCTATCCCTTCTCAATCTCCGGGAAAGTCGGGGAAAAGCTACGTTTCATTCATGATCTCATTCACAGTTTGGAGCAATCGGCGTCGATGCCGCGTTCGTCGGAGAGCGTTGCGGCGGCCCCTCAACTTGCGGCTCCATGATGGGTTTCCTTGGGGCGGTTTAGGGTGTGCAATGCATAATTCAATAAAACTTGGTTCATCGGGCAAAACTTGGGCGGCTTTGGTTGGCGTCGCGGCTCTCTACGCGTGCTCTTCGGAAGGCGATAGTAGCCTCTTCACCAGCATTTCCGAAAATGCCACGGATGCCGTCGCACCGGGACAAGCCAAGTCTGGAGGGAATGGTTCGGGTGGTAGCCTATCGCCGCAAGGAAGCGGCGGAAAAGGGAGTGGGAGAGTAGCCGGAGGTGCATCAGCGAGTTCGGGCGGCGTGTCCTCGGGCATGGGCGGCGTGTCCTCGGGCATGGGCGGCGTGTCCTCGGGCA
>Ga0209591_10000892_pt1 | contig 38356 bp, 29 predicted proteins | sample MAT01_FD_187207 | JGI IMG/M metagenome (GOLD analysis project Ga0209591, IMG submission 187207) | Freshwater microbial communities from Lake Fryxell liftoff mats and glacier meltwater in Antarctica - MAT-01 (SPAdes) (version 2) | ecosystem: Environmental > Aquatic > Freshwater > Ice > Liftoff... | reverse complement strand
ACGCTCGATCTCGGGCCACATTCGCGCGATGTCCGTTGTGTTCATGATGCCTCCTGCCGCAGTGCGGCGCGAGGTTCATCGGCTGGAGGGTGTCAGCGGCTTGAGCGGAAGGGGCGCTGTAGTGCTAAGCGCCGCTTCGTTGTCGGTGATCCGTTTGGCCATCGGCGTGGCTGCTAATGCACGGCGTCATTCAATTCTGTAGGTTCGAAAGGCGTTCACCGCGGAGTCGCAGAGGGCGCGGAGATGACACAGAGCATCGGCAGGAAGGCCTTTGGAGCTCGGATCGACGCGCTCTGATCAAACATGTTTCGACTCTTCTCCGCGCTCTCTGCACCTTCGCGGTGAATGCCTTTGGTTTGCTCGTGAACTCGATCCACGGTCAAGCCACGGTCAAGCCACCGTCAAGCCATCGTCAAGACGGGCTGACGCGATCTACTAGCTCGTCGAGCACGCGAATTCCTCGAGGTCTGGTCGATCGGCCGCGGTGGTGTGGCGGTACGCGCGGACGACCCGCGCGTTGTGGATCACAAACGCTCCGGGCATCTGGAATCCGTCGCCTTCGAGTTTGCCGATGCCGTGCCCTTGCATCGCGGCGAGCAGCCCGCCGATCCATACGCGTGGACCGAACAGTTGAAGGAATGTGCCGCGTCGCAGTTCCAGCGCTCGGTACAGCAACCGATCCGGATCCGCGATCCATGCGGCCGAGGTCAATCCATAGCGCTGGCCGAGCGATCTCAGCCCTTCGGATGTCGGACTCATGCCAAGTACTGCCAGACCGACGCCGGCCTTGTCGAACGAGGCCTGCCATCGCGCGAGATCGGAAAGCGTCTGCTTGCAGAACGTGCACCCGGAATGACGCAGGAGCACCACGAGTGTCGGACGCTCATCAGCGATTATCCGCAGAGTTCGGCCACGGTCGTCCCGCAACGCATCAAGCGCTCGGTCGAGCGAGACCGCGCCCGCGGGCGAAGCCGGTTGGGCTGCCTTTGCCGCATGCCAGAGAATCATTGAAAAGGGAATCCACCACAGCAGATCGTTGGTGAGGATCGTGACCCCCATCGACCATGGCAGGTCCCCGTGCCACGCCGCGTCAACAAAACCAATCGGCCCGAGGATCTTTCCGATCAGTCCTACCAGCACGATCGGCCAATGCCGGGCTGGATCGCGCGAGGCGATCGCGTATCCGATGCCGTAGACCCCGACGATCATGCCGATGCACGCCCAGAGTTGGGGCCACAGCTCGTTAGTCGCTGGCGACACGCCCAGAAGCGAGAGAGTCTGTATCGGCGCGAGGACCATCGCCGCTCCCCAGACAAGGTTGTAGATCGCGGCCGCCATCAGCCAGCGCCGCATCCAGGCCGGCGACATCGCTCCATGTGAATCAGCGAGTGCCATGGGTGTTTCCTTCGCAGGGCAGCGCCGCGGGTACCCGCTGTACTTCGACTTGCTCCCAAGGCGGAATCAGGATTCGCAGCGCCTCTGGCGACTGCTGCCATGCGAATACGGCTCGTGCGCCAGCGCCAATCTCAATGGTTTCCATGAACAAGGCGATACGCAGTCTCCACACGGTTGTCGCTACACGCTCGGGCTGGTCGCTCGCGATGCCCTCTGACGCTTTGTCCGCACACTTCTGCGAGCACTACTCGATCCGCTCCTACTTCTTTCGCGAGTGGAAGGGTCACTCGCAGACGGAGCAGACTTGGGAGGGAAGGTCGGCGCCGACCCTTTCGTCGATTCTACGGCGAGCGCTGCGACGCAACGGCCACGACGCGTCGACTTCACTGATGCACATGCAGATCTCTCGCAGAGGAAAGTCGGTCCGCAACGGGATCGGAGTCGACGCTCGCTGACGCTCCGGGGTAGGGCGCGAAGCAATGAACAAGAAACGTGTCCAGAGCCGGCTCCTTCTTCGTCTGAATCGGCGGTTCATCGCGGCGGCGTTGGGGTGCTGCCGTGGAGGGCTGCCCACGAGTGAAGTTAGGTGCCGCAATCGGGACAGCGTGACCCCGAAGGCGTGGCCCGTAGGTCGTACGCGCAGCGCACGCACAATCCCCTCCGCCGCCGCAGCGCCCCGCGAATCATCCCCGGGGCAGCCAGCACAACCAGCCAACACGTCGCAAACACCACCGTGTCTGCGATGAAGCCGGGCCGGATCGGCAAACACGGCAGGGCCGCCCGCGGCCACCAGTCGGCGGGATCGGACGGCATCATGCCGTCGCCCAGTTCGATTCCCCCGCCGTTGGTCACCCAGTACCACAAGTCCGGCTCGGTCTCCGGGTTCCACGCGTAGGCGCACCACAGCGCGTGGAACGGCCAGCCCCGGCAATCGACGCCCTGCACGGTGAACGCCTCGGGCGGCCAATCATGCTGTTGGTCCGTCCAGTCAAAGAGCACCTGCTGCGACCACGCGGGCGCGAGGGCACGGGCTTCAGTCGGCGTGACAAACGGCCCAGCGTCTGTCCACGGCGGATCTGGCTGCATGACGCAGCACGCGTATCGCGCCGAGCCGAATCGGCCCCAATGCTCGACATCTATCCGTCCTTTGATGCTGCCGCTCGAGGGCCGCCAGATGCATGATCGCATTTCGCTGGTCGCGTCGCGTAGTTGCACCTCGACGGCGCACACCCAAGCCACACCGACGGTGGAAACCGCGCCGAGCAGCACGTAGAGCGCGATGCGCACCGGACCCGCGCCGCGGCGGCGCCAACCTTTGAACTTCGGCGTGATTGCAGAGATCGCCACGGGTGAGGTTATGTGCGCGGGGTGCCGCACTCGGGACAGGGTGAACCTGAGGGTCTAGCAGTCCGTGGCGAAACCCATCCTAGCTGCGAAGCCGGTCTGTATATGTCCTTCTACGCCTTCGGCGGGACCACTTCGCATGTTGCATTCTGCCTGCTGGCCCTCGCATGGCTCTTCACCGCGTACCGCGGCTACACCACCGCCCGGGCCCGCCGCTTCGCCGAACATCGCACTTGGATGATTCGCAACTTCGCCCTGACCCTGGGGGCCGTGACCCTGCGCATCCAGCTTGGCTCCTCTTTCGCGGCTGGGCTGCGTTTCCAGAACTTCTATCCGTGGTTGGCCTGGACGGCATGGGTGCCCAACGTGCTGGTGGCCGAATGGCTGGTGCGAAAGGCCCACCACACCGCGCTGCGGGCAGCCACCCTTGCTGGCACGTAGCCCGCGCGATCAGCACGCAGCGCCGACTGTCTCGCGCGCCGCGCGAAGCGATACGTGCGCGAGCTGGCCGCCCATGCCGCCCAGCCGCGCACGTGTCTACCGGCACCGTCGTGACAGTGGACAGCGGCGGTGTCTATTCTCAAGTCCTCGAAGGGGGCTGAATCTGGAAGTTCTCTCATATCATGCCTCACTCAGTTGGATAGCAAGACACGCAAACATCGGAGCGCCGCCACTACAATAGCTAACGGTCGTCGGCTTGCCGTGATTTTCGGCGACCAGTTGGACGACGGCGCTTCACTGCTCGCCAAGCTGAATCCGGCCACCGATAGCGTCCTGATGATGGAGGTCGCTGAAGAATCGCAGCACGTGCCCAGCCACATCCAGCGGACCGTGCTTTTTCTGTCGGCGATGCGGCACTTCGCGGCGCACCTTGAGGCCCGTGGGTTTCAGGTTCGGTACATCCGCTTGGATGACCCCGACAACACTCACTCGTTCACGACTGAAGTGGCCCGCGCCATCGCGGATCTCCGACCGTCCGAAGTGCTGTGCACATGGCCCGGTGAGTGGCGGATCTTGCATCAGGTTCATTCGTGGTCCAAGCGATTTGACGTCCCGGTCACTGTTCTGCCCGACGAGCACTTCCTGACCAGCGTCGAGGAGTTCGCCATGTGGGCCGACGGCCGTCGCGGCCTCACGATGGAGTTCTTTTACCGCGAGCAGCGTAGAAAAACCGGCTATCTCATGGTCGGAAAGCCAGCCCTGCCCGAGGGCGATGACTGGAATTACGACGCGAGCAACCGCAAGTCGTTTGGTCGTGCGGGCCCCAAGCCGCCGCCACCCCGACCGCCCCGCGTGGCGCCCGACCGCATCACGCACGAAGTGATCCGGGCAGTGCGCGAGCGGCTGCCGAACCTTCCCGGTCGGCTTGACGGGGACGACGCCTTTGCCTGGCCGGTCACGCGCGAGCAAGCCCTGATCGCGCTGCACGACTTCATCAAGCACCGGCTCGCCGACTTCGGTCCCTATGAAGACGCGATGTGGACCGACACGCCCTTTGTCTACCACTCGGTGCTGTCGCCAGCGCTGAATCTCAAGTTCTTGAACCCTCGAGAGTGTTGCGAGGCCGCGATCGCTGCGTATCGAAAGAAGCAGGCTCCGCTTCAGTCGGTCGAAGCCTTCATCCGCCAGATCATCGGCTGGCGCGAGTTCATCCGCGGCGTGTACTGGCTCGAGGGTCCAGACTACGCACAACGAAATGGACTCGACCAGCACGGCAAGCTGCCCGAGTTCTACTGGACGGGCGAGACCGACATGGCCTGTATGCGCAGCTGCCTCTCGCAGGTGGTTGATTTGGCCTATGGCAACCACATCCAGCGCCTCATGGTCACCGGCAACTTTGCGCTCGTCAGCGGTGTTCATCCCGAAGCCATCAGCGACTGGTATCTGGGTATGTACGTCGACGGTGTCGACTGGGTGACGTTGCCCAATACGCTGGGGATGGTCATGCACGCCGATCGCCGCCCCGACAGCGCGGCTGGCGTGACGGGGCTGGTCGGTACCAAGCCGTACGCCGCCAGCGGGAAGTACATCGAGCGGATGAGCAACTACTGCAAAGGTTGCCGCTACGACCCCGGCCAACGAACTGGCTCCGACGCCTGCCCGTTCACCGTGTTCTACTGGGACTTTCTAATCCGCAACCGGCAGCGCCTCACCACTAACAATCGAATGGCGATGATGTTCAAAAACGTGAACGCCATCGCTCCAGAGACGCGCGTGCAGATCTCGATTGAAGCGACGTTACTTCGGAAGCGGTTTGGCATCGACAAACCCTAACAGCCTGTGGCGAAAGCCATGCGGGCTACGAACGAGCCTGTTAACCCATCTGCGGCTACCGCTGGCGCGATGAGGTCGGACGGATACCTTTGCGATACGGAACTTGAATCGCCTCCGCGCGGAAGCTGCATCAGAACCGACTTAGCTGTTCCACGCCCCAAGCAGAATGCTCAGATCGGCCGCTTCGACGATCCCGTTCCCGTCCAGATCGGCTTGGCCGCCGAAGGAGCCCCATTGGCCGAGGAAGAGGGCCAGATCCGACGCATCGACAGCGAGGTCACCGTTCAGATCGCCGAGCACGATCGGGGTGAGGCGGATGAGTTGCGAGAGGTTAGCAGGCGGCAGCTTCCCGTTGGCCAGAATCTGGCGGTTGTTGTTCACGATCGACAGGCCGGTGATGAGCCAGTTGCCCTGCTCGGGCGAGATCAGCGACGGAATGTTGACGACGCCTTCGTCGAAGAAGATCGCATTGGTGCCGCCGTTGTAGACAAAAGTTAGAGTATCGCCCTGATCGTTGATCGACGTGGCTGCGGTGATCGTCGCGCAACCGCCGACGAAGTCCCAACCGGTGTCCGGCATGTAGATCAGCGGGAACGTGCTGCATCCTGAATAGCCTTGGATGTAGCCGCAGAAGCCGCCGACGTTATTGATGTCTCCGGCCACGACTCCCTGCCAGATGCCAGGGGGAAGCGGGATCGTAGTCGCCTGCATCGTGTTGAGGTCAAAGAGCGTATTGCTGGCGAGAACGATGCGACTGTTGTTGACGTCCCCAGGGAGTGAGATGTCCGGAAGGTTCACGACTGCTTGGCCTGTGAAGAGCACGGAATTGCTGTACAAGCCGAGTCCGATGCCGCCGGATCCGCCGACGATGTCACCGAGGTTGTTCACCCCGAGCGCCGTGCTATAGGTGTGGGTGGGGAGGGCGCCGAGCAGAGCGAACTCGTATCCGTTACGAGTCGGGTACCACGCCGCCGCCCGCGAGCCGACCGTGGCGATGCCCACGAGACTGACGGCCCCGACGATTACGCCGTTGTCGTTGATCGCGTACGCATCGGATCCGACCCATTCGGCGGGGAGGGGAAGGACTTCGGTCTCGCCCCCGGACTTGGCCACGAATGCGACGCCCTTATTGCCGGAAACGACCTTGCGGCCGACGACGTCGCCGCGTTCGTTCATGCCGAAGCCCTGGAGGTCGAGACCAAGTACGTCAACCTTGTAGGTCGGAAGCTCCGCGGAGGCGAGCGTGGCGATGGCAAGGGTCGAAACGATTGGAAACATGGTTGCGATGCGCATGATGAGCCTCGATGAACCTTTGTGCTTGTTGGAGATGGTGCGGCCAGTGATGTCGTCGCACCGTGTAAACGGGCGATGGCGCTCAAGAGAGTTGAGCACGCGTGGCCGAGCGCGGATACCGCCGTCTCCAACTAATTGAAATAAAGAAAAAGGGTCTGGATTCGGGAATTGCCGATCTCGCGCTCGACTGCGGCCGCGCTCATGCCGTTCGGCGGCTTGGCCCTGTCGTTGGCGCTGCCGACCAGAGTGACGCCGCCCTGCTCGTTCCGCCGACCGGAGGCGCGTGCGCGATCTCCCGTTCCGGATGGAGACGTCTGCGTGACGATCATCGGCGCCCCAAGCGGCAGGTTCACGAAAGTCGTCCGAGCGGCGAGCGACCACGGCGCCCGCGATCGATATCACCCCGTGTCCACGATGGCTCCAAGTCACCGTCAGTGCGTCGACTGAGCTTGCCTCACTTCAGAGCTCGATCTAGTTCGCACTCAGGGCCGCATGGCTCGTGACAGGACGATCGCGACGGTCCCATATTCGGGCCCGGCTCGCGCTGACAGTTCGTGCTCGATATCGATTTGTTCGCCAAGCTTGCTCGCCCACCAGCCGTCTCGCAACTGTCGAGCGGCGTGTGTTGGTTTTCCGTGCCCCGACGTGTAGATCGTTATCTTCTGTTTGGCTGCCTCGATACTCGCGTACGCGCAACGCGCGTACCCGAGAAGGCCATACGCCTGCACAAACGCCGCAAGAGTTACTTGTCTCGGCACCCGCGCAGGCCAAAACTGCTGCCGCTGAGGGTCCGGCCACCACCATCGATCCGTGTCCTCTACGGCCCAAGCGATGCAGTTGTACCCTTCGTCGTACGGAATTGTAGGGCGACTGTTAGCCGCAGTGAGCTGCGGAAAGTGCGGGCTGAGCACAACAAGCGGGTCCTGAAAGGTCATGCACGTATGAAGCCTTTGGCGGCGCCCCACCGAAGCCACGCTCGCCTCATGCTCTTGATTGACCCGCGGTCGGCCGGAACAACGGGGTCCTCATTCGAGATCGCCTTGAGCGCCCAATACCAATGGCCAGAGTTCGCGCGGAGATCATCGAGGATCGTGGGCAACGCATCCGAACCCATTCCGATGATTGTTTGATACGCGGGGTGCATCGCAATATTCGATGTCGAGGAGAGCCACTGCGTATCAGTACGCCGTTTGCTTGCGAGAGCATTAAATAGCGAACGTCGGCTCTGCCGCCTTCTCGACTCCGGAAACGAAAAGTGGCTGTTGAGGTCTGTGAGTTCCTTTTGGAGTTGAACTGACTGGCTACTCACTCCAATCGCCGAAGCTGCGAATAGCCAGTTGACTGAAACGCGAAGCGCTAGATTACTGCGGATGGTCGGTGCCTGCCGTGCTGGTGATGCAGTGCTCATTTGAATCGCTCAATCGCAGCTTTGGTTAGGCTATCGAAAAACAACTGATTCTTCACATCTCGAAGCACCTCCAGCCTGTGCCATATCTCCGCATGGCTGAATCCTTCGGGGCATTCGGAGAACGTGTCTAGATCGAAAATGCAGTTCATGCCGCCGCCTTCAAGTGACTGCGTTAGGATCGCCACCACTTTCTCGGCCTCGAATGGGACGACGACTCGCAGGAGGTATCCCGCGACAGCCTGGGGAATCGATGGAGACAATTTGAATATCGTATTAAAGGTTTTCTCGAAAGACTCGCCCAGGGGTAGCGAGACATGATTAATGAATCGCGAAGCAAGTCGAACCACTTTTGTAGGAGGGGCTACCGCAACGTATCGGTCCCAAAGCGATGACGCTTTGGTCTTGAGCTCATCCCAAGTGCCATACGGCTGTAGTCGAGAGAGCGTGAGCCCGTCAAGCCGAAACTGGGCGACCCATTTCTCATCTGCGGACCGAAGAAGAAATCCACCCAGTTCATTCGCCGTAGTCGAGATGCTTGGAGTAGCCTCCGGTGACAGGCTAACAGGCACCGTCGAGCGCCTCAACTCTTGCCTCGATGGGAATTCGGCGGAGAGATCTTCGCACGCGCTCATGAGTTTGTTCATGGTGAACGCTGCGGACGGCTCGATTCGAATGTCGACAAGCCCTTCAACAGTCGGTGCTCTGGTGAGTTTTGGCCAACTGCTCATGTTGCTCACGGCGGCTCCAGATATCACGCGGATCGCACCAGCAGAGGCGGGAACACACTGGGCACACCCGTTCGATCAGAGGTGCTAACGCGCAGGCGGGCCACAGCCATTGAGATTCGCCGCCACTCACCGCAGCGGCGGCGGGTAAGCAGCTCTCTGCCGCAAGCCCTGTGCTGCACGCACGAGTCCGCTGAGCATCCCGCGAAAGACGATCCCGTGCAGTGGGAGCACCAAATACCAATAGGCCATGCCTAGGAGACCACGCGGGCGGAACCTAGCGGTCATCACCAGTTGCGTGTCCGCGTTGCCGAACGGCGATGGAGAGTCTGCTGCGCTCTCAGCGCTCAGGGATCCGGCTGCGATCGGACGCGGTCACACACGGAGTGCGGGGCAGAGACGGACCGATGCCAGCCCGAAGGGCGTGCTATGTGCTCGAGCGCTTGCGTAGATCGCGTCCGCCTTCCGCCAGCGACGCGGGTGCCCGCTCTATTTTGACCCGCTCCCAGGGTGGAATCAGGCTTCGCAGCGAGTCGGGCGACTTATGGCACGCGAACACGGCTCGCGCGCTGATACTAATCTGAGAGGCTTTCTTGAACAAAGGCATACGCGGTCTCCATAGGGCTGTCGCTACAGAGTTGGCCGGTTCCCTCGCGATGCCTCGGCAGCTTACTTCTTGGAGCACTACTTGACCCGCTCCCGATCCCGTTCCCACTACTTTCGTCCGTCGAAGAGTCGCCCACACACAGAGCAGATCTTGGAGGGAAAGACGATACCGACCCTTTCGTCGATTCTACGGCGAGCGCTGCGACGCAACGGCCACGACGCGTCGACTTCACTGATGCACATGCAGATCTCTCGCAGAGGAAAGTCGGTCCGCAACGGGATCGGAGTCGACGCTCGCTGACGCTCCGGGGTAGGGCGCGAAGCAATGAACAAGAAACGTGTCCAGAGCCGGCTCCTTCTTCGTCTGAATCGGCGGTTCATCGCGGCGGCGTTGGGGTGCTGCCGTGGAGGGCTGCCCACGAGTGAAGTTAGGTGCCGCAATCGGGACAGCGTGACCCCGAAGGCGTGGCCCGTAGGTCGTACGCGCAGCGCACGCACAATCCCCTCCGCCGCCGCAGCGCCCCGCGAATCATCCCCGGGGCAGCCAGCACAACCAGCCAACACGTCGCAAACACCACCGTGTCTGCGATGAAGCCGGGCCGGATCGGCAAACACGGCAGGGCCGCCCGCGGCCACCAGTCGGCGGGATCGGACGGCATCATGCCGTCGCCCAGTTCGATTCCCCCGCCGTTGGTCACCCAGTACCACAAGTCCGGCTCGGTCTCCGGGTTCCACGCGTAGGCGCACCACAGCGCGTGGAACGGCCAGCCCCGGCAATCGACGCCCTGCACGGTGAACGCCTCGGGCGGCCAATCATGCTGTTGGTCCGTCCAGTCAAAGAGCACCTGCTGCGACCACGCGGGCGCGAGGGCACGGGCTTCAGTCGGCGTGACAAACGGCCCAGCGTCTGTCCACGGCGGATCTGGCTGCATGACGCAGCACGCGTATCGCGCCGAGCCGAATCGGCCCCAATGCTCGACATCTATCCGTCCTTTGATGCTGCCGCTCGAGGGCCGCCAGATGCATGATCGCATTTCGCTGGTCGCGTCGCGTAGTTGCACCTCGACGGCGCACACCCAAGCCACACCGACGGTGGAAACCGCGCCGAGCAGCACGTAGAGCGCGATGCGCACCGGACCCGCGCCGCGGCGGCGCCAACCTTTGAACTTCGGCGTGATTGCAGAGATCGCCACGGGTGAGGTTATGTGCGCGGGGTGCCGCACTCGGGACAGGGTGAACCTGAGGGTCTAGCAGTCCGTGGCGAAACCCATCCTAGCTGCGAAGCCGGTCTGTATATGTCCTTCTACGCCTTCGGCGGGACCACTTCGCATGTTGCATTCTGCCTGCTGGCCCTCGCATGGCTCTTCACCGCGTACCGCGGCTACACCACCGCCCGGGCCCGCCGCTTCGCCGAACATCGCACTTGGATGATTCGCAACTTCGCCCTGACCCTGGGGGCCGTGACCCTGCGCATCCAGCTTGGCTCCTCTTTCGCGGCTGGGCTGCGTTTCCAGAACTTCTATCCGTGGTTGGCCTGGACGGCATGGGTGCCCAACGTGCTGGTGGCCGAATGGCTGGTGCGAAAGGCCCACCACACCGCGCTGCGGGCAGCCACCACAGTCCTTCCCCTCGCCGCCAAGGAGCCAGCGCGATCAATACGTACCGCCGACTGCCTCGCGTGCCACGCGAAGCAGGAAATGTGCCCACTGCCCCCTGCCGCCTAGCCGTAATCGTGTGTGACGGCACGGACCTGAAAGTGGAATTGCAAAGTGGTCGGGGTTCCATTGCTCGCCGTGCTTCAGGAGCGCGTTGAAGATGGTGAAGAGCTTACGGATGCACGCGGCGACGACCCGTGCGCGACCCTCGGCGGCCGACAGCCGCGAGCACGCGTCTGCGCACAGGTGTGGCCACATGCGATCGGCGCACTCAGTAGACGCGCACACCATCATCAGCGCGGACAGACCCCCCAACTGCCGAGGAAGATTCCGAGGTCAGCGCCGTCCACGACGCCGTCGCCGTTCAGGTCGCCTAGGCAGCAGCCCACGCCTGACTCGCAGTCGTAGGGAACGCCGTTGCCATTGCAGTCGTTCCCGGCGAGTTCGACTTCATCGGGGACGCCGTTGCCGTTGCAGTCCATGGACGGGGCGATGAAGTAGAGGTGCGCCGCGCCCGAATCGCTCGCGCTGTTGTTCGCCTGCACGCCGTTCACGCCGGTGGCGTTGCTGTCCTCCCCAATCGCCCCGACGACAACCGTGCCGCCGGAGACCGCGACCGAAGTGCCAAAATTGTCGCCCGCACCGTTGTTCGATGCCTTCAGGTACGCCTGTTGCGTCCACGTCGCGCCGCTGCGCACGAAGACGTACGCCGCGCCGGCAAAGAGCGCGCTGTTGTTGGCCTGGTCGCCACCCACGCCGGTGGCGTTACTCGCTTCGTCTGTCGCGCCGACCACCACGGTGTCGCCCGACACTGCGACCGACGAACCGAATCTGTCACCTGTGCCGGTGTTCGACGCCTTGAGGTACGCCTGCTGGCTCCACGACGCGCCGCTGCGCACGAAGACGTACGCCGCGCCAGCACCGAACGCGCTGTTGTTGGCCTGGTCGCCACCCACGCCGGTGGCGTTACTCGCTTCGTCATACGCGCCGACCACCACCGTGTCGCCGGAGACCGCCACCGAAATGCCAAATTTGTCGCTCGCACCGGTGTTCGAAGGCTTGATGTATGCCTGCTGGGACCACGTCGAACTGCTGCGAAGGAAAACATATGCGGCGCCGGCGCCGCTGGTGCTGTTGTCCAATTGATTGCCGTTGACGCCGACGGCACTACTGTCCTCTTGCTCTGCCCCAACCACGAGCGTGTCGCCTGAGACGGACACACTGCCGCCGAATCTGTCGCCTCCATTGGTGTTCGACGCCTTGACATACGCCTGCTGGGACCACGTCGCGCCGCTTCGGACGAAGACGTACGCCGCACCGGCCGAGAAGGCGGTGTTGTTCGCTTGATTGCCGTTCACACCGGTGGCGTTGCTGTCCTCACCATCCGCTCCGACGACCACCGTGTCCCCCGAAACCGCGACCGTGAGCGCGAAGAAGTCGACCGCGCCGGTATTCGACGCCTTGAGATAGGCCTGTTGGCTCCACGTTGTGCCGCTGCGGACAAAGACGTATGCCGCCCCGGGATTGATGAGACTGTTGTCGGCTTGATTGCCGTTGATGCCGGTCGCGTTGCTGTCCTCGTATTGGGCACCGATCACCAGCGTGTCTCCCGACACCGCAACGGCCCTGCCGAACTCGTCATTACTGTTGGTGTTCGATGCCTTGAGATACGCCTGCTGAATCCACGACATGCCGCTTCGGACGAAGACGTACGCCGCGCCGGCGTGGTCAAGGCTGTTGTTCGCCTGATTGCCGTTCACGCCCGTGGCGTTGCTGTCCTCGTATGGGGCACCGACCACCACGGTGTCGCCCGACACCGCCACGTCGGTGCCGAACCGATCGTCGATGCCGGTGTTCGACGCCTTCAGGTACGCCTGCTGCGCGACTGGATCGATGGTCAGCGGATAGCGCGCCATTCGATCGTCGACGTTCAAGAGTAGGACATCGGCAGCACGCGTCCCCGCGCCTGTGCTCGCGCCAACTCGGACCTCGAATGTTGCCGGAAGGACGACGCCGTCAGCGTCAAAGGCCGTCAAGCCGCGGTAGTTGATCACGCTGGCGCCGTTTGCGTCGACGAACGTCACGTCGCGACCATCTCCACTCACGCGCGTCGTCAGCCCACCGCGCACCGCGAGCGTGAAGCGCAGCCCTTCACCCGCGGCACACGAGCGCTCTAACGCAGGAGGCTGTTGCACCGTGTATCCGTGCTCAAGACCGCGGACGTCGTTGATGTACCACTCCGTGAGCTTCGCGTCCCATGCGTACTGAACGCGTCCGCCGACGGCCGCGATGGAAGCCGGGGCGTTCACCGCGCGCTCCGCGCCAGCGCGCCCGTAGCTCACGAGTTCGAGTCCCCATGTCCAATGTCCGGAGTCCGGCGCGGCCAAGAAGGCGCGGCCATCAAAGTGTGTCTTCCATCGCTGGCCAGGGTTTCGAGCTTCGTATCCGCCCTCGACCGCGAATGCGGCGTGGCGATTGGCCTCGTACGCGGCGCGAATGCTGGACCAGTCCGATGGAGAAACTCCATCAGGCACGCGCTCGTCAGCCGTCGCCGTGGACGCAGGCACGAGCCAGGCCGTCGTCATGAGAACGACGGCTGCGACCGGCCTGCGCGAGGCTTGGACCAAACTCGCCAGCGTCTGGAGAAGGGCACTCCCGACAGGGAACCGATTGACGGTCGGGGACACAGCTGGTTCATACGTTTTCCTGATCATCGACGATCTCCAAAGTTGCTTGCTGCCATAACGCGGGCTCGAAGACGACTCCGATTGTTGCCGTGCGAGCGCCCCGCTCTTGACGACGGGTTGGGGCACCAGCCTTGTGAGGAATTCGGAATCGCAATCCAATCCCATGGAACTCAGCGGAGTGACGGCGCTCCTCGCCCGAAAGAAGTCGTGCTGAATCTGAATTTCGCCGACTTATCCCACCGCGGCGAACGAGGCCACACCGGGCCATCCAAGGCCGCCACGTCGAGCGCTCATGAACTGATTCGGAGGCGAAGTCCGACCTCGGCCTCAGACCGTGAGGCCAAGATATCGGTGGCTGCGGTGATGCCTCAGTGGACAGCGGCTGTGTCCATGTTCAAGTCCATGTTCAAGTCCTCAGGCGATCGTCCCGCGACGTGACGGATCCCACCTCTGGCCGCTCTTGGTGAGCGAGTTCAGGATCGTGAGGAGCTTCCAGATGCAGGCGACGATGTTGACTCGGAAGAGCTTGCTCTTCGCCTTCAACGACTGCGCAACGGCGCGGATCCGCGGATTGCAGCGCGTCGCCGTGGGTGCCGCCAAGGAACCGACCGTGCGCGCGTCGGATCGGCCGCCGGGGGCTTTGAACGTGCGGGGACGTACGTCTGCGCGACGAAGTCAGGTCACGCTGCCATACTCATTTCGTGGACACAGCCGTTCCGGGGGCCCAAAGTGGAGGGCCGGAGTGAACACATCTGTTCGCGAACGGGTGTTGGATGTTCCAATCCCGCGGTCCCAAAACCGGCACCCAAAACCGGCGCATGCGCGAAGCGTATGAAACACACCCGCCGCCCGAAGGATTGCTCCTTCGCGCGGCGGGCGTCGTCGTGATCGCGCTCGATGGCACCGCGACTCGTTACCCCGGACACACTCCCCACGCCCCGAGCAGCGCAGCCAAGTCCGCTCCATTCACGATGCCGTCCTGATTCAGGTCGCCGGTGTCGCCGGTGGTGCCCCAGGCACCGAGCAGGACGCTCAGGTCACTCGCATCGACGACGCCGTCGTCGTTGTGGTCGGCAAGGCAGTCCTGGGTGTCGGGCGACGGGTCGTTGAGTAAGCTTGGAGGAATGTTCTGCCACTCCGGTCCGCTGTGAAGGGCCGGATCGTAGTTGGTCGAATTCCGCAGCATCGCGATGCGGCTGCCGCCGGGGAGACCGGCGAAGGGGGATGTTGCGTCGGGGGACCAACCGGGCGCTGCCGCAGTCGGCTGAAACACCTTGATCACGCCGTTGGCCGTGACGTAGAGCCGGTCGTCGGAGATCGACATTGAATCGACCGTGCCGAGCGACACCGGATAAATGGTCGGCGCATTGTTGAAGTTGGCCTTGATGCCGTAGATCGTGTTCGACGCGTCGGTGTGCAGCCAAGGGAAGCCGCTGGTCGGGTCGACGATGAGCTCGGCGTCGCCGGACATCGGCACGCTCGTGGGGATGTTGAGGGTGAGGAGGGTCTGGGAGAGGTCCGACGAGAGCTTCACAAGCTTCCGTTCGGTGACGGACACGATCCACACCGCGTCGGCCGGATCGTCGACGGCGATCGCCGCCGGCAGGGGAACCGCCAAAGTCGTGTCGAGGACGACATTGCCTTCGGCGTCGAGGGCGTAAAGGTCCCCGTCCAGGTCGAACGTGTAGATCTTGCCCTTGCCCGACCAGTCCATCTTGACGAGCCCTGGCGGCGACGGACCGAGGATGGTCATCTGGCCGGTCTTGAGATCAAGCGTGCGTAACCGCGACAAGGTGAAGATCGACTTCGCGATCACGAGCCCACTCGTCGCGTCGGGGTGGATGCTGACGTCGAGCACGTTCAAGAACGGCGAGATTGTTGCCTCCGGCACCATGGAGTTCTCCGCGCCCTCGAACGGGATCGGGTCGAGGATCTTGATGCTGCCGCCTCCCTGGCTGTCGTCGGAGTTGAGGAATGCAACTCCGAAAATCGGTCGGATGCAGTGCAGGGAGTCGATGAACCGAGGATTGCCGCTGTCACTATCAAAGAGCCGAGTCATGTTGCGAAGGCCGTGGGCGCCGATCCAGCCGGTGACGGTGGTCGGGTTGTAGACCTTGTTCGCGGAGCCGCTCTGGGTGGTGAGGCTCGAATTGTTGCTGGGATCGCGGTACTTGATGATCCGCGTACTGCCCTGGCGGGTCGAGCGAGTCAGGGTCACCGCATGGCCGCCGCCGCGCAAATAGATCGGGTAGCCCAGGAACGTCCCGTCCTGGACGTAAAAACCGTAGGTGAACGACACGATCCACCCGTTACAGGCGATCTGGCTCATCGAGGCCTGTGAGGGCGTGAACTCCGAGTTGATGTAATTGAGCTTCCGCTTGAGGAGCGAGCCGTTCACCAGTGACTGATAGGCATCGTTGACACAGCAGGTCGTGCCAGCTTGGCCGTCGGTGTTCATGAGGTCGCCGATGAAGTCAATCCAAGTCGTCATGTAGCCGTGCTGGGCGTTGGACATGTAATTCGCCGGGGGCAGACCGCCGACCGGGAAGCCGTGGTTCGCGGCGTACGCGAAGAGGTTCAGGCAGGATGTCGGCACGCAGAACATGTCGCCGCTCGAGCGCAGTCCGGTGCGGCGCTGGTCGATGTCGGTCATGTAGGTGACGCGATAGTCGTAGATACTCGAATTGACATAGCTGCTGGCGGTGACATCGGCGGAAGCTGGGGCGGCGAGACCGGTGAGCGTGATGGCTGCGGTCGCGAGACACGCGGCGCGGAGCGAGCTTGAGTGGACCATGACGAGTTCCCTCGGAAGAGTTCTTGGGTGCCTTTCGCGGCACGGACGGCGCTCTGATCGCGGCCCGGCACGAGGGTAAGCGAATTTTGGGGGTGGATTTCCGGGAGAGAGTGACCGGAATTCGGGAAATCTTGCCTTTGCTCGATCGGATCCCGGGTTGGAACTCGGGCTGTGCCCAAGGTTTGGAACATACTGGCCACGGATCATATTGCGGATCATATTGGCCACACCCGTTTGATCAGAGGTGCTGACGCGCAGGCGGGCCGCAGCCGAAGAGATTCGCGCGCCCCTCATCACCGGGGAGGCGAGTCAGCAGCGGTCTGCCGCAGGTCCTGTGCCGCCCGCACCAGTCCGCTGAGCATTCCGCGAAAGACGATCCCATGCAGCGGAAGCACCGAGTACCAGTACGCGATGCCCAAGAGACCGCGCGGACGGAACCTGGCGGTCATCACCAGTTGCGTGCCCGAGTCGCCCAACGGCGAGGGAGAGAGATCGAAGCTCAGCGTGGCGACGCCGGGGAGTTTCATTTCGGCCCTCAGCGTTAGGCAGCGTGGCGGCTCGATCGCGGTGACGCGCCAGAAGTCGAGCGCATCGCCCAGTCGCAGTTCGCCCGCGCTGCGTCGGCCGCGCCGCAGGCCCGGCCCGCCAGCGAATCGATCCATGATGCCTCGCACGCGCCACAGCCAGTCCGCGGCGAAGTAGCCATGTTCGCCGCCCAATGAACTCACGGACGACCACACCGCGGCGGGCGACGCTGACGTGGTCACCTCGCGGCGATCAACAAACACGGTGCCCCCGGCCCATGACGGATCACCGGGCATCACGCCTGCGTCCGACCACGCCGTCTCCACTTCACCCGCGTGAATCTTGGCTAGTGCGGCGTCCATCGCCTGCCGGATCGTGAGACACCTGTGGGGCATGAGCCGAGCGGCCTCGTCGCTGCGGCAGACGACTCGGTTCTTCAGGCCCTCTGCGAGCGGACGCGCGATGCTCGCGTCCAGCGGCGTGACGAGGTGGATCCACAACGAACTCAACCGTGGTGTTAGTACGGGCACGGGGATCACAAGCCGCCGCCGCAGGTGCAGCGCCGACGCCATCTCACGCATGATCGCCGCATACGAAGCCACCTCGGGACCGCCGATGTCGAGCGTCTTGCCGATGGTGGTGGGGGATTCGAGCGCCGCGATCAGATAGTGCATGACGTCGCGCACGGCGATCGGTTGCGACTCGGTGTGAACCCATCGCGGCGTGATCATGATCGGCAACCGCTCGACGAGGTAGCGGAGAATCTCAAACGATGCCGAGCCCGACCCGATGATCATCGCGGCCCGCAGCACGGTTACCAGCACACCGCCAGAGCCGAGCGCTGCTTCCACCTCGCGCCGCGAAGCGAGGTGTTTGCTCAGACCATCGCCCGTCTCGCCTAGTCCACCGAGATAGATAATCCGCGGTATGCCCGCCTTGGCCGCGGCTCGCCCAAACGCTTCGGCGAGCGCAAGATCGCGGGCGCGGTACTCGGGGCCGGCGGCATCCATCGAGTGCACCAAGTAGTACGCTGCGGCGCACCCGCGCAGGGCAGCTTCGAGCCGGGACTCATCGCCCGCATCGCCCTCGACAATCTCGACGCGTTCGCTCCCGGCCCACGGGCGGGCACGTAACTTGGCAGCGCTGCGGGCGAGACAGCGCACGCGATATCCGCGCTCGAGCAGCCGCGGGGCTAGGCGCCCGCCGATGTAGCCCGTCGCGCCGGTGACGAAGACTGTGGATGAAGCCGCTGCATCCATGCACGACGATCGTAGCGTTCCGGTGTGCGCTCACTTCGTTCACGCCGGTACGGTCGGTCGTGTGCGAGTTTCGAGCGACAGTTCCAAGGTGATTCGTGTCTGTCCCGGATGCCCTCCTCCGCCAGCCTCGCCGCCAAGTACAGCCGCGCGATCAACACGCACCGCCGACTGCTTCGCGTGCCATTCGAAGCAATACGGGCCACCACTATGAACAGGCACTTTCGTCAATCCCAGGGTCACGCGACGCGCGGGTGTGTCCTGTTGCGGTTTATGCCGCGTTCGCACTCGATGGCGAGTTCGTAGTCGTCGCACTAGTCGCGCACCCGTTCAGGCCAATCGTTCCGTCAGGTATGTGGGTATTCGCGGTGTCAATCTCGACGAGATCGAAGAGATGTTCGCACATGAATCAGCGATAGCTCTGAAGCTGCTCGGGAGTCATCGAAAAGTACTCGCCCAAGTTGAACATCATGACGTTCTTGAACGAGAGCCCTTCTTCGCGATGCAGCCGAACCAATTCGGCAAACACGCCGGTCGGAGTCGAGCCGGTGGCAAGGCCGATTACGCAGCTCCGACCGACCGACGCACGAGCGGTGATCAGGTCAACGATCTCGCGCGCGACCGTGACGTTTACGTCGTGTGCGCGAGCGAAGACCTTGGTGGGAATGCGCTCCGCAGAAGTCGGCGCTTCGGTGAGACGTGGAAGGCAAATCCGGGCCGTCCATCAGCGGTGGTCAGAGGCATGCCGACGACGATACTAAGGGCTGGTGAGGCTCTATCTAACAGTCTCCCCATGCCCCCAGCAGAACTCCCAAATCAGCTGCCCCAACGACTCCGTCCTTCGTGAGGTCGGCCGCTGGATCGCTGGTTCCCCACGAACCTAACAGGATTCCCAAGTCGGCCGCATTCACCATGTGATCATTATTGAGATCGGCCGGACGCGGCGGCAGGCAGTTCAAGAACAACTCCACCGATTGACCGATGCCTTGATTCCAACCTGCAGCAGCGATGTCAGGTTGGCTATCACCGTTGAAGTCCGCGATGGCCAGCGTGTAGAGATGAGGGCCAGCGGGGAACACATCTGAGGTGGGGAACGCGCCGGATCCGTTGTTGAGAAGTAAGGTGACGTTGCTGCCAGTGCTGGCCGAAACCGCAAGGTCCAGGTCACCGTCGCCGTCGAAGTCTGCGGCACCGATCCCCAGCGGCCCCGGCACCACTGAAATGTCCGGCTTCGGCACAAATACGCCGCTTCCGTTGTTGAGCAAGATGCGCACCGAACCAGCGCCACCGCCCTTGTAGTGAATGACCCCGACGTCGAGATCGGTGTCGCCATCGAGGTCCACCAAGGCCGAGTAATACGGATTGCGCCCGGTTCCATAGAGAACCCCCGGCGCAAATCCGCCGCGCGGCTGCGCTATGAAGACCAAGATGGTGTCCGAGTCGATGTTGTTAGCGACGATGTCGCGTCGGCCATCGCCAGACACGTCGCCGACTGCCAGTCCCTGTGGATGCGTTTGCGTCGGGAGATCAATGCGCCGGCCAAACGTGCCTTGCCCAAGGTTGGGATAGATGGAAATGCTGTTGTCCCAGAAATTAGCTGAAAGAATGTCGTTGTCACCGTCGCCATCAATGTCGACGATGACGAACGTCACTGGTCCGGGCCGCGTCGCCAGCGTGGCCGCAGGCCCAAGCGCGCCGCCACCCAGATTGAATCGAACCGAGAGTTCGAGACCGGGCGACTGCGATGTTCCCAGGCCACCAGACACGACATCGGGCAGCAAGTCGCCGTTCAGATCGCCGGTGGCCGCGCCGTATACCTGCGGGCCGACCGGATAGGTTCCGGCGACGGTGAAGATGCCGGTCCCATCATTCAGCAGCACGCTGACCGCGCCTAAGTTGAGTTGGCCGATGACGAGATCCATATCGCCGTCTCCGTCCATATCTGCGAATTGAACCGGGACCGGCGCGTCGGGCACCGTCGCGCTGGAGTGGGTCATACATGTTTGGGCGTTGGCACCAGCGTGAATTGCCATGGCGACCAACAAGAGATTGGAACGATTGATCATGACGGAGCTCCGAGGGCGAGGATGCCATCGTAGACACAGGAGGCCATCGTAGACACACACGTTCAAATCAGTCTGGATCACTTCTGGCGAGCACTCTCGCCAAACTGGGTGTCCACGAAAGTGGGGCGGGCTGAGGTTGGACTGGCCCCTCTGCCCCTCTGTCGCTGCGTGACATCTCCCCACGCTCGACGCGATCGTGGGGAGAGTAGGACGGTTGTCGGCGTCGCACGCGCTGCTCTGCCTTTCTCCACGACCGCTTCGGTCATGGGGCGATGAAGACGGTTGTCAGCGCCGCGCGATCTTCTCTCCCTCTCTCCATGACCGCTTCGGTCATGGAGAGATGTCGCGCAGCGACAGAGGGGCGTTCACCAATCGACTAATCGTGTCGCGTAGCACATAACGGACACACCCCTGCGCCCGGTGCGCCCGCCCACACCAGAAAAATGTCACCACGTTCGGGGTCGCGCGATCTTGTCGTTGATGATCTCGCGTCAAACGCAACTCCGCGCAAACATATCTTCGATCCGGCCAAGCCCGTTACTTGTCACTGCATCTCTCGCTGCGTTCGGCGCTCGCTGCCGTCGGTGATGGAAGGCGCGAGCCTTGCCGCGTTCATCGCCGAGGTCGACGCAGCCGGACGAGTGAAGTCTGAAGACAAACGTGGCGTGGTGGCACCGTCGACACCAACGCCGCTCGCCGAGCTGGACCTCGCATTACTTGAATCCGCGCGAGGCGCAGGCGACGCGCGGCTGCGCTGGCGCGCAAGGCCAAGGAGACGGGCCGACGGTTCGTCGTTGCGGTGGCGGCGCTCGTCCCGGGAGCGGCGCGACGCGTGGCAGCGGAGCGCGCGCCGCCGGACGCAGGCGAGTCGCCGCAACCGGCGCACTGTTAGCGGATCGCACGACGAACAGAGACAAAATGGCGAACGGACGAGCGAGCGTCTGCGGGATGGCTGCGCGCGAGCTGTGACGTTTTGACAACCTCTCGCTCGCCATCGACATCACGGCGGCTGCAGCTGCGGCTAAAAGGCGCACGGCGCGCCTCGGACTGACGCCTGGGTCAGCCGCTCAGCCGCGCACGCCGAGCGCCGAGCTGCAATCGAATGGGTGTGGCCACTATGACTACTCCCGCGCTCGAGCAGCCGCGGGGCTACGCGCCCGCCGATGTAGCCCGTCGCGCCGGTGACGAACACTGTGGATGAAGCTGCTGCATCCATGCACGACGATCGTAGCGTTCCGGTGTGCGCTCACTTCGTTCACGCCGGTACGGTCGGGCGTGCGCCAGTTTCGAGCGACAGTTCCACGGTGATTCGTGCGACGAACGGGCGCTGTCCACTATGACCTGTACTCTGTGCCAACGCCCCGCAGGCTTCGCGCCACTCGTGGCTGACCGCATACTCACCAGAAAGGCATGCCACTGTTTTCGGTAGAATGCGGGACCGGAGAGAATCATCCATGCCACTCAACGAATCGCGTTCAAAGTTGTATCTCCTCGTTGCCGCGGCTAGCGTCGCGATCCTCAATCTGTGCTTTCCGGTGGCGTGCTCTCGTCAGCCGGCCGATCCAGCCTCAAAGCAGGCATCTGTATCACCGCCCGCCGCGCCGGCACCGCCCGCGATTCAATTGGCAAGCGGATTTAAGTACTCCGAAGACGAGTTGACGCCTGACTTTCCTGATGTCGCAACGATTCGCTTGGGCGAGCGGCTTCGCATCTATCACCGCGGGCCTTGGACACCATCCACCATTGCCTTCCTAGACGATCAGGGCAACGTGGTCACCAGCTTTCGACTCGATCTGCCCCCGCGTGGAACAGTGAGCGGCACCTTTCCCAGTGGAGTAGCGATTGCAAATGTTCGGGTGACGAGCGCCGCTGAACCGTTCGAAGTTACGAGCTTTGACCGATGCATCGGAGTGAACGAGCCAGAGCTCTCCGCCGAACGGCTCGAAGCGATGGGAGTTTTCCAATCTGGGTCGTCGGATCGAGCGAGTGCGCCGTCTGCCGACGCACATTTATCCCGCCCGATTGGAGTTCTTTCGCGCGAGACTTCTCTCGATCCGAACTTCGGGCGAATCTGCTTATACGCTGGCACATCGTCCTACAGCGGAGTCGCCGACGAGTGGAAGGGTACTGGCCCATCCACCGATGCTCACTGGCTCGACGGTCGAGTGCGCGACGCGATCAGGCTTTCGCAGGTAAAGCAGGTTAAATAAGAGTAGCCACAGTGGCCACACACATTCGAGTGCATGGCCCACTGAGTCCGCGCGGACGTGTGTGTCGTGTATGACTCTCCCGCGCCAATCTCGATCTGATGGTGGACACACACCCGTTAGCAGCCACCGCGCCGGAACAGCCGCGGCCCCCGGGTTAGCCCGGGGGCCGCGGTCTAGATCCGTTGCTCTTGGTCGTGCCGCTCGATTAACTCCCGGTCCAAGCGCCGAGCAGGATGCCGAGATCCGCCGATCCGACGACGCTGTCGCCATCGAGGTCGCCGGTTCCGGTACCGCCCCACTGGCCGAGCAGCAGGCCGAGGTCGGTGCCGCCGACCCGCTCGTCACCGTCGAGGTCACCGACGATCGGGCTCGGCGTCAACGTTCCTAACGGCTGGCTGGTCTGCACGCGGATGAACTCGTTGTCGTCCGGCGCGCCACTTCCGACGTGACGGCCGATCGAGAATGGGAAGTTGTCGTCGTTCACGACGATTACTTCGTTCGAAGACTTCACGAGGATGTCCTCGATCGTCACGAACGGGAACGCGAAGGGATCGCCGAGACCGACGTCGCCGGCGAGCGCCGGCAATGAGATCAGATTCGGATCGCTGATGTCCATCAGATTCACCGCGAGTCCCTTCGCGACCGGACCGCCCACCGCCGGGAAGCGCACTTCGTAGACGCGCTTGAGGCCGGTGAGCGATCCCTGTGAACCGTCGCGCTCGATCACGAGACTGCGGTTCGGTTCGAACATCACGAAGTCGCCGATCGATACGGCGCCCGGCTGGAACGCGTAGCTCCAGCGCTTGCCCGTGTAGGTCTTCGTCGCAAGGCTGAACTCGTGGAAGAGGATCGTGTTCGGCGTGCCGCCAACGAGCGGCTTTTCCAGCAGCGGGAGCAGCGTGCTGCCGTCGGTCGTGATCGCCATGCCTTCGAAGCCACCCGAGGTCAGGGCGCGGAACGGCTGCGCCAGCGTCGTCACCCGATACGGCCACTGCAATCCGGCGAGCCACGGCGTGTTCGCGCCGTTCTCGTCCTGCAAGTTCGTGCCTTCGTCGCTGCCGGGGATTGACGGATTGGTAAAGAGGGGGAAGTCGCCGAACAGGCACACGGTACCGATGGCGGGGTACTGCACGTGGACAAGTAAGAGCGTCGAGAAGTCGAAGTTCTGTACGTCTGCGCGCTGGGACAAGCCGTTCGCCGAGATCGCGCCGGCGACTGCCGTCACCAAGCCTTGGCTATCGACCGTGCGACGCACGAACTGCGCTCGCGGATTCCGCTTCGTCTCGATGTTGAAGCGGACCAGCGTGGCGTTAGCGACGCGCTTGCTCGCGCTGCGATCCGACGCTCCGGCGCCGGACTCGTAATAAGAAATATAGAAGTCGACGAAGTCGAAAAGGTTGTCAAGACTCGGCATCACGTACGGATGCGAAAGGCCCTGCGCCGTTGCGAAGGCCACGGCGACCGGCGACAGCGCCGGATCGTACTGCTGGTTCGGGAAGGCCGGAAGCAGCTTGTCGGCGATGAACATCGATTGGATCTCGACGAGCGTGAGATCCTTGACGAGCACTTGGTCAGCGGGACCATACGGTGTGCCGTAGGCACGGCGGGTCTTCGTCGAACTGATGTACGGATCGTGATCGAGCACCGGGATGACGTCGGCGGTGACGCCGCAGTCGGTCTCGAGCGTCGTCATGAGATGGTCGAGTCCGGCTTCCATCGCCGGAAGCGTGTTCTCCGGGCGCAGTCCGCGTGCGCCGCGATGACCTTGCGCGTCGATCTTTGTTGCGTCGATGCGACCGTCGGGCAGGATCCAGTCGCCCGGCGTGCCGTCGCTATTCGCGTCGAACGCTGCGATCGCGCTGTACAGCACGTTCGGCAAGTCTGAGATGACGCCGCGCACCTTGAGCTGGAGAAGCTCGGTGATGCGCGCCGCATCGTTGATCGTGTACCGCACGGTCGCGTAGCCCGCGTTGCGCAGCGAGTTCACGTTGAAGATCTCGCTGGACGCCGGCACGAGTCCGCTTCCGATCGGCGGCGACTGGCGATTCGCCACGAAGGTCGTGGCGTTGTTGTCGGCAAGGAGGAGATGCGACGGGCTGAAGACCGGCGTCTTGAGCGAGCCGAAGGCGCGAGCATGCGCCGTCATCGCGTTCATGATGCGAACGGTGGTGCCCTCCTCGTTATACGGATTCTGGGCAGCGCGAACTTCCTTACCCGGGTTGTCAAAGTCGGGCAGCCGGAACGGTGCATCGAGCACCTTGCCGGTCGCGTCGGTGTGGATCAGGAACGGACCAAACTCGTCGCCGAACCAGAACGTGCCGTCGGCGGTCCGCTGCATCGATTCGATGTCGAAGTCGGCGCCGGTCAGCACGCGATCCTCGCTGAAGTGATTCACGATCGGGAAGGACACGTGGCCATCAGGATCGCGCAACTGGAAGTAGCCAAGCACGGCGACGGATCCGTCGCCGCCAGACTCGGTTTCCTAAGACGGCTGCACGTGATAGACCCGCAGGTTGAAGTCGGCGGAATTCTCGATGCTGCCGTAGCCGTTGTCGCACATCATTCGATAGGTGCCGTCGTTCTCGTCGAGAATCGCCGAGAAACCTTGCACCGGCTGCTGGTTCACGAACGGCGTTGTGATGCCGTTCACCGTCGGCCCGCCGATGAGCGTGCCGCTTGTCGGTCCGTCGGCGAACGTTTGAGCGGGCAGCACGGCCCGACCAACGAGCGTTTGCGAGGCGGCGCAAAGATGCGACACGCAGCACAACGCGACTGTCGCCGCAAAGTGATGCACGTGGCGTCTGAGGGTGGCGAACGATGGTTGCTGTCCGTGCTTCTTGAGGCAGATGCTCTGAGTCGTCATGAGTGTCCTCCAGCGCCGCGAGCGGCGATCCGATCGCGCCCACGCCGCAGCAAGAACTCTCACCTCTCTCGGCTCGCGTCGGGTAAGCGTGCGATGGAAGATGCGCACAGAGGCCCGCAATGAAAGCGTCGTCATCGCGCTGTCGCATCGCGCGCGTTAGGTGATGTTCGCGCTTGAGTTGTGGAAGCGCTCGCGCACTTCCGGCGCGCAGAAGAGGCCGGCGGGATCGCCGGCCTTCTAGCAGCCCGTGGCGAACGTCATTCGGGCTACGAACGAGGCTGTTAGCTCTCAACATTGGGTGGCTGCGGCGTCGCCGCGACTTGCCGTATCTTGCGGATGAAGCCGCGTCGCGGCTCCCACTCTATAGTTGGGCATCTGTGCCAACATCCTCGTTCTCGCTACCAAAGCACTTTCGCCACCGGGGGGTAGCGGCTGCGAAGGTGGGATGAACGCCGCGCTCGTCTCGCCGGGATACGACAGGCGCGCTTTGAGACATCCCAAATCAGCGTTCACGAGCGCTCAGAATCGCGTCGAGTTCACGAACGAGTTCCCGTAAACGTCGTTCGCTTGTGTCTGGCGCCAGCAGCCGGTGCTGCTCGATCTCCTGCACCTTCTGGTAGTTGTTGATGACGGCACCGACGATGAGATTCACGAGCAGGAACGTCGCGACAATAATCCACGTTACTTGGAATGCCGTGAACGCCAACAAGGGCTGACCCGTTTGAGCAAGCTCGTAACGCATCTGGGTCCAGTCGTCACCGGTGAGGATCCGAAAGAGCGTGAAGCACGCCTCGTGAATGCTGGAGAAGTAGGGTTGCATAGGGTGGCCAGCGCCTCCAAAGAGCTTCACCCCGATGACCGCGTAGACGTAGAAGAGGATCGCGGCCAAGAGTGCGACGTACTTCATGCTGGCGACTGATCGCAGGAGCACGTCAACGATAAGCCGCAGTTCGGGAATCGTCTTGACCAGCCGCAGCACCCGGAACACGCGCAGTATTCGAAGTATGGGTCCGACGCCGCTCGACGCTGGTATGAGCGCCGCGATCACGATGACCAAGTCGAAGACGTTCCATCCGTTCCGGAAGAACGCCGCCGCCGAGTCGCGCGCCTGAAACCGAAGTGCAATCTCGACGACGAAGACGGCGACGCAGATCGTCTCGAGTGCGGCGACGACACTGAGAGTGACATCATCGGTGAAGTACGTGCTGAGACCGATGAGCACGGCGTTGAGCACGATCACAACCACGACGCCGTTATTGAATGCGGCAGATTCGACGAGTTGACGTATGCGCATAGCAGTTCCTAACGCCGTTGACGTTCTGCGCTCACGAGCCAGCGGGCGAGCAAGAACTCGTCCGTTTCGACGTGCCGCGTTCGCTTATCGCTTCGGCAGCGCGGTCGTCACTGGCTTCGCCTTCGCGGGCAACATCACGCTGAGTACTGTCGCCAACGCGAGTGTGCCCACAACAACGAGGAGCGACACGGTTGTGTTGATCTTGATCGGGTCGGCCCTGGCCATGCCGATCACGTCGAGGTATGGCGGCACGCTCAGCAGGAGCAGCTTCACACCGACGAACGCAAGGATCAGGATCAGCGCCGGCTTTAGGAACCGGAACTTCTGGATCAGCGCCGCTAGGCAGAAGTAGAGAGCCCTCAGCCCAAGGACCGCGAAGATGTTGCTCGTGAACACGATGAACGGGTCGGGCGTGATCGCAAAGATGGCGGGGATCGAGTCAACGGCGAAAACGAGGTCGGTGATCTCGACCAAGATCAGGGCAAGAAAGAGCGGCGTGATCGCCCACGCCGGACTCAACGAGCCAGCTGGCGCCGAATCCATCGTTTCCTTGCCGGCAGCGTCCTTGCTATAGGTCGGCTTGAGGGTGCGCTTCGTGAAGAACCGTTGGCCGTCGTAGAACTCGGTCACGCGGAAGAGCTTCTTGCTCAACCGCACCGCGATGTTCTGCGAGACATCGTCGTTGCCCTTGAGCAGGGCCATCTTCAGTGCGGTCAGGATCAGGAAGCCGCCGAAGATAATCAGGATCCATTGATATTTGAGGATCAGTCCTGCACCAAGGAAGATCATGCCGCCGCGCATAATGAGCGCGCCAATGATGCCCCAAAAGAGCACGCGATGCTGGTACTTCGCCGGTACCGCGAAGAACGTGAAGATCAGCGCGATGACAAAGATATTGTCCATCGCCAGCGACTTCTCGACGACGTAGCCCACCAGATACTGTTTGGCCGCCTCAAAACCCATCACTTCGCCCGAAACGATTAGCGGAGCGCCCGCCTTGATGGCAGCCGAAGTGCTGTACATCGCGGTGTCTAGGCCCAGCCCGAGCCAGTGGTTCTCATACGCCAGGTACACAAACCCGCTGAAGGCGACACCGCACGTGAGCCAGATCACCGACCACGTGATCGCCTCCTTCATGGATACTTCGTGGGCCTCGCGGTGAAAGACGCCAAGGTCAAGCGCGAGAAAGAAGACCACGAGACCGATGAATGCGACATACGCCCACACCTTCAGGTCGGCGGGATTCGACGTTGTTTCGGCGGCAAGCAGCAGCAGGTCATGCATAAGGAGATCACATCCTGAGTTCGCACCTGCACGAAGTGCACCGGCGCGCAACGCATAGTCGCGACAGAATGTTGGTCTCGCCAAAGGCTTCGGTCTGCGCTCCTAAGGCGGCAAGGACTGAAACGGTAGACGGGCCGGGGTGGGACGCTGACCGTACCAACCGTGCTGACGACCCGTCGCACCCGCATCGGCGGGCGGCTACTCCCCAACAGGAAGCAAGGGGGCGGATGGTAGTCGTGAACGGCGCATTCGGCAAGCAGGCCGTCATCAACGCCATCCGAATCCGAAGAACATTCGCGGCGATAGGACGTATCACGACCGACCGGAACGAAACAGGAGAACCCACATGGACATCAAGATCTTCGATGGCAAAATTAAGACGAGTGACGCTCAGCACGAGTACATCATGAACAAGGTTGGCAGCGCGTCGGGACGACTGGAGGGCACGTCGTGTACCGTCGAGGTTCGTCTCGCGGACGTGAACGGACCGAAGGGCGGGCTCGACAAGACTTGTTCCATCGTGGTTACGCCGCCCGGTCACGCCACGCTGCGCATTGAAGAAAAAGCTGCGGAGTACTACGCAGCCATCGATGCCGCCGCAGCGACGCTGAAAAACTCACTCGCTCGGGCGCTTGAGAGGACGAAGACCAACGGGCCGCGATGAGGGCGGGCGGAACGACTGGACTCTTTGTTTCCGTGAGCGTGCCCCCAGCTCATTTGCACTTCGTATCGGCTGTCGCATGACGCTTGCCAGACGCTCCCACTCTGACGCGGCTTGGAGTCGCCCGGTCATAAAGTAGGGGGCATGTGTCACACTTCTTGCGACAGGCCGGAGCCTATCGCTCGTTCGGGTCGACCGGAGGTGGGCAAGTTCAGTCCCCGAATGTACGTCCCAAGAATCAAGCTGGGCCACGTGAACGACTGTGAGATCGCGATCAAGACGCCGTGTACTCTCCTGTCGTGCATGATCACCACCAGTTGATGCATTCTTGGGAGCCGACAAGTTGGGCCGCAAATTGAGCGAATGTCACGCCGTCAAATTAGGGGTTTGAGGTGGAGCCCGCCCGCCGTGTCGTGTTAGACTCGTCCTGCGTGGCGGTAAACCGATGATTCGTGAGGGCTCGTAGCGCTGAAGGACCATCGATGCATATGCCCGCGCGTGGTCTTCTGCCCGCATGCCGATCCAGCTCACGACGACGACGCAGTGCTTGAATCGCTTCGCTCGCATGAGGATGCCGCCGCTTGGCGAATGCTCGTCGATCGCTTCGAGCCGGTATTCATAGGTGTGTCCCGCCGCCTAGGACTCAGTGCTGCTGACGCGGCGGACGCGGCACAACAGACGCTGCTCGACATGGTCCGCGAAATGCGCGAGGGAAGATTCGATCGCGCGCGAGGTGGCCTCCGCCGTTGGACGCTCGGAATACTGCGGCATCGTGTCGCTGACATTACGCGCGCTCGCTCGCGCTCCCACGTCGATGACCAAGTTGGCGACGCTACTCGCCAGCTTTGAGCGCGCGACGGACACGTGCCCGAAATCGATGCGGTGTGGGAAGTCGAATTCAATCGCCACTTGATAGCGACGGCGCTCGAGAGGCTGCGGACTTCGACGCAAATGGCGGCCAATACGCTGCTGGCATTCGAACTTACAGTGATCCGTGAAGTACCTATCGCAACGGCAGCGAGCGAATGCGGAATGACGACGGACGAGATCTATGTTGCTCGCAACCGCGTCTCCAGTCGGTTGCGCGACATAGTGACGGAGATTCGGCGCGCGTTCTCGGATAACGAAACGTGATTCCGTGCCTGACGCCATCGCACCTTGAGCGTCTTGCGGATCAGGTGGTCAATTCAGAGTTCGATGTAGCGTTCGCTTCGGGTGATCGTTCTCCAGCGCGCGATGCTGCGGGAGAAGAACATCTCGCTGAGTGCGCGGTGTGCCGCACGACGGTTGATGAGATTCTCGCCAATCGCAAATTCCTTTCCGAAATAGCGGATCCATTGCGAGCCTCCGTCAAGCGTCCAGCGCCACATGTGATGCGCGCGGAGCACTCACTCCTGCCCGGATACAGACGACTCGACGTGCTCGGTCACGGCGGACAGGCTGTCGTGCATCGCGCCGTTCACGAGGCGAGCGGGCGAATTGTCGCGGTGAAGGTGCTTCGGTTTGGCTCGGTTCGGCAGCGCTCGCGGCTGGCGCGCGAGGCGCAGCTAGCAGCTGCGCTCAGGCATCCTTGCATCGTCACCGTGCATGACTGCGGCGATCTTCCGGAAGGCGGCTTCGCGATCGTCATGGAGCTCGTCGACGGCGTGTCACTTGATGCGTGGTCGACGAAAGTTCGTGCCGCCACGGATGCAACTATTCTGGAGCGACGGCGACGCATAGCTCGGCTCTTCGTGCACCTCTGCGACGCCGTGACGCATGCGCATCAAAACGGTGTAATTCATAGGGATCTCAAACCAACCAATGTGCTCGTCGACTCAGACGACAAGCCGCGCGTGCTCGACTTCGGCGTGGCTCACGCGGCGCTCGCGGGAAGCGCGCCGGTCATCACGCGCACCGAAGAGTTCTCCGAGACGATCGCCTACGCCGCGCCCGAGACGCTCTCGAACTCGAGGTCACCTTCGGGCACTCTCGCCGACGTGTATGCGATCGGCGTCATGCTTCACGAGGCGATCGTCGGTCGTCCGCCGCATCAAGTCGATGGTTCCGTCGAGACCATCGTTCGCGCCATCGTCGATGTCGAGCCCGCGCGGCCCGCGATCGACATCGACGGCGCGCCGATCGACGCCGACCTCTCGGTCATCATGCTCAAGTCGTTAGCAAGAGACCCGGCGCGGCGCTACGACTCGTCTGCGGCGCTCGGCCGCGATCTCGACAATTGGATCGCGCGGCGTCCGATTGACGCTAGGCGCGACCGCGTCGCGTACGTCATGCGCGTGTTCGTTCGAAGGCACCGACTCGCAGTCGCAGCGGTCATTGCCACGTTTGCCATCCTCAGCACCAGCGTCGTGGCGCTCGCGATCCTGTACCGTCACGCCGAAGTCGCGCGCGCCGACGCAAAGCTTCAGGCAGCAAGCCTCGCGAATCAACTTTTCGAACGGAACCTCGAACGGGCTCTGATACTCGCGTCAGCGGACCGGCCTGGTCCGGCAGAGGCGCTGGCATGGCGCGAAGCGCTTACCCCTTCGTCACCGCGCGCGATCGATGCGGCAACGACGGATCCGGATTTCCTTGCGCTCCTTTCTACCTTGCGTCAGGTCGTGGCCCGCAATCCTTGTTTGGCCGCGACGGTGCTTGGATCGGCAAATGCGCATGCAATCGCTACGGATGACCACGATGGCCTCGTGGTGTCTTGGGACGACAGATCGATTACCCGCTTGCGAAGCTCAGACCTAACACTGGAGTGGAAGACTCGTCTTGAGGGCAGTCAAGGCGACCGCGACCAAATCATCGCGGTGGATGCAGCGACTGGGAGAGTTGCGGCGAGTTCAGATCGTCGCCATGTTGTGATGATGGATCCTCGCGGCGAGCACCAGTTGCTATTGCGATCCATCGAACAACGTTCTCCTGACGATTGGATTTGCATGCTCGCTTTTGACGCGGGTCGCCTCTGGATTGCGTTCGTGGACGGGTGCCTCTTTGCCGTCGATGTCGATTCGGGCGCGATCGTCCGCGAGATGAATTTTCAAGCGTGGAGTAAGAGTGCGCTTGGCATCGACCTTCGGGCCGGAGTCTTCATCAATACCGCCGCAGCCTCGTCCGACCTCGTCGCTTTAGATCTGGCGGACGGTACCGTGCTCGGACAGTTCAATGTGCATCCCGGGTCGCCCCATGGCGGGACGCCGGCCGCGCTGTGCACTGATGGCCGAGTGCTCTATTCCTCGAAGATCGGACTTGAGCTCTGGAATCCGCGAACGCAAGTCAGGGCAGAAATGCTTCACCTTCGCGCCAATGCGCGACGCATTCTGGCGCCAGATGTTGACCCAAATGCAACGATCGCAGTGCTGATGATCGATGGCGGCGAACTGCTCCTCGTTGACCTAGCGCGGCCCGATTCGGTCTCGGTGCTCAGCGGGCATCCTGCTCGCCAGAGTCTTCAGTGCGCGGGAGATTGGGTCGGTGCCGAGACCCTCGTGACAGCGGGATTTGGAGGCCTCGTACGAGTGTGGGATGCGCGTCCAGAACGATGGATCACGACGTACGCAGGCCATAGTCAATCAATTGGACGACTCTCGTTTGGGCCGGATCAACGCACGTTGTACTCCTTCGGCCGCGACGGCTCGATCGGAACGTGGCCGCGAATCGATGCCAGCGGCAAGGTCGATGTCCGCGCGCTTCCCGATGACGCGACATCGATCCGCGCAGCGTTTAGTCCTGACGGAACGCTCGTTGCACTGGACGATCGATCAGAGAGACGTCGCGTGATCGTGCGGCGAACGAAAGATTTCGCAATTGTGGCTGAACTTGCTGTGATCGAGGTGACCGGTCCGCTCGACTTCAACCCTGATGGGAAGAGACTTGCGGCAGGACTGGGGCACACGGCCAAGAGCGGACCGTTCCTCGGCGTGCTTGACGTCGAGAGCGGTACGTTGCGGACGCTCGACGCTTGGGCTGGACATCCCGCATACACGCGCGCGATACGGCACTCAGCCGACGGGCGATTCGTGGCGTGGGCGCTCATCGATGGTCGCTTGTTCGTGGTCGATGCCGGCGCATCAACGTTGCCCGCGCCGTTTCAGCTGCGCGGCGCGGGCGGTCGTCTTCAGTCCGAATGGCGATCGACTTCTTGTTAGCCATGACGACGGACATGTTGTGGTTCATGATCGGCGAAGTGGCGCCGTGCTTGCGGATTTCGCCGGTCACGCGCGAGTCGTCGCCGACGTTGCCTGGTCGCCTAACGGGCGAACGTTTGCCTCTGCCGATTCAGGCGGAGAAATAATATTGTGGTGTGGGGTCACCTATCGGCGCCTCGGAACCATGACTCTCAACTCCACGCCGATCCAAACGATTATCTTTAGTCCCGACGGCGACCGCCTGGTCATTGGCGACGATCTCGGTAGAGTCAGCGAGTGGGATCTTCGGTATTACGACAAGGCGATTGCCCGAAGCGTTGAAGCTTGGATCGAGCTCTTGCACCGCGACGGGATCGAGACGCCGAACGCCGCGACGATGCGCCGATGGGCGAGCGAGCAGCTGCGGTAGGGGCGGTGCGCCTGCAAGACGAGCGACGCGATCGCTGACCGAGACTCGCTTGTCCCCATCGCCCGACAGATCGCGAGCGCATTTTCTGGGATTGGCCTGCAAGGTTGGTTTCGCGCGGCCCGCACTGACGGGCTGGCAGGTTGTTCTGCCTAGCACTGAGAACACTTCGGCGGGATGATTACGGAGGCGAATCTGATGAAGCTCTCTCATGCGTTGAGCGCGACAGTGGGACTGATGTGCGTCCATGGCACAATGGCTGGCGACAGCGCAAGCGGACCGCCTGTCGAATGCGAGTCGTGCTGTGGAGAGGCGCCCGCAATCAGCGGATTCAGCGGGCGTCCGGTGCTGCTCAACACTGACAGCGGTGACCTTCCGTCGTCTTTGGTGTTGAACCTATTTGATATCTCAGGATTCGCCAGCCAAGGGCTGCCGAGCATCTGGGCTGCACCGCGATACGAAGACCCGTTGTGGACCCAAGCGACCCTCGGCAGCGTGGCTGGCGTGACGGCGGACGGCGCTGGCAACATGTACCTGTCGCATTGCATCTGGTACCCGGTGCACTCACTGGGATCGTTAGGCGGAGATACCGGTGCGGTTACTCGCATCGATGGCGCGACTGGCACTCCAACGCTGCTCTCGAATCTTCCGCAGGTGCCAGTTCCGACCTTTCAATGCCCCGGCACCTCGGCACCTCCCGTAAGCCCGCCAGGTCTGGGCAATCTCACATGGAGCTGCTCGTACCAATCCTTGTACGTAACGAACTTCGAGGACGGGCGCGTCTATAGGATCGATCCATCCGCACCGGTCGGGCATCGAATCAAATCCGCTTGGGATTTCGCGACCGACGTGCTGGACCTCAGCGGAACCGACGACGCTGACTGGACCGAGGCGTTAGACCAGCCGGGTCCGGTGTGTTATGGCGAGCGCGTCTGGGGCGTTGCCGTGGCAAACGGCAAGATGTTTGTGTCGCAATGGAATCGGGACTTCAACACAAGCGGTGCGGGCAGCAACAAGATTTGGTCGGTGCAGGTCGACGCCGCTGGCAATCCCGTTCCGGCGTCAAAGGCGATCGAGATTGACTTGGCGGGACTATCGACTCAATCGGCAGTCGCAGACCTCGCGTTCGACGCCGACTGCTGCCTCTACACCGCCGAGAAGTCGATCAACCCGCCTCTCGACCTTGGTTGCGGATGGGCTCACGAGAGTCGCCTCAGAAAGTTTTGTTGGCAGCCCAACCCAGCGGGCGGCGGAGGTGTGTGGAATCAATCTGGCAACTTCGACGTTGGTGCCTCGACTGTCTGTAGCGGTACCGTCTTTTGCGGAGGCGCGCAGCCGGACTCTGCCTCAGGTGGCGTCGGCGTGGACAACGGCAGTGGTGGGTTGGTGTGGGCCACCGGGGACTATCTTGTTTGCAGTGCATGCCTCACCCCACCTGTGTTTATATACGGTATCGCAGGGATCTCCCAGAGCGGTAATATTAATAGCGACTACATCTCGATCGACTCGGACGGCAACTCCATTTCTGAAGCGGTGGAATACGACAAGCGGGAAATCGGAAGCTGCGAAGTCATCTGCTCCAAATGCATGGACGTCGCGACGTCCTCGATCGAATGCAAGTTCACTGACGGCGACCCCTCGATCCCCGTCCCCGGCCAGTACACGTGGACGTTCACCGTCACGAACAACTCGTCCACAACCGCGACGTCGCTTTCGATCTTGAGTCCGAACGTCACGCCGCCTTTGATCCCGCTCTTGCCGCCGCTCGGTACTGGCGACTCCGCGACGGTGACGGTGACGCTCTCCAATATGGTGGCGAACACGACCGGGTCGTTTGACTTCCTCCTGTTCGGTAGCCTTGGTCAGGTTTGCTGTCACGACGTGGTGGACGTCGCCATCCCCGACTGCGATTGCCTGCGCGCCCTCGATTCGGCGATCGGCAATCTCACGTGCGTGGGAGGGCTTGCGTCGTTCACCTACAGCTTCACGATGCAGAATCTATTCGCGCCGTATCCGATCGCGCACGTGCTCTTGGGCGTCCAGCCTGCGGGATCGCCCGTCACGGTATCGCCGATGTACTTCTCCGCTGCGACGACGCCGGCGCTCGTGCCGTCACCGCTCCCGGTATACGGAATCACGTCGCTCTCGATTCAAGTAGCCAACGCGACGCCGGGGACGATCGTGAAGGTGGAGATCCTCATCCACAGCGCGGACTTCCTGTATTGCTGCTCGGAGGTCATTGAGATTCAGGTGCCGGATTGCCCGACGGCGCTGAGCAACTGCTGCTGCGCGAACGGGCTTCCGCCGCCGGGAGTCGGCTGTGACAACCGGGAGTGCATGAGCATCGTGTGCGCCTTAGATCCCTTTTGCTGTGAAACCAGCCGGGACATTGTCTGCTGCGACGAAGCGGCGCTGTTCTGCACCGATCTCTGCCCCGGCGGCGGTTCCGGGGCGGTCCGCGGCGACCTTGACGGCGACGGTATGGTCGGTGCATCGGACTTGGCGATTCTGCTTGGCAACTGGGGCGGCACTGGAGTCGGCGACCTCGATCACGATGGCGTCGTCGGTGCGAGCGATTTGGGATTGCTGCTGAGTCATTGGGGCTGACCATAGCGATCGCTCAAACAATCTCGAATTACGTTGCGAGGCTCGGCGCAGTGCGCCGCATCTCAGTCTGGAAGCGGTGGCGGCAACCGTGCGAAAACAACAGAACTATGAGCTTGCGGCGCAAGATAATCGTCGCACGTCTGCATTGATAAGGACGTTCGATCGAGAGCGCGGCGCAACGCCGGACTCTGGAACGGACCATTCGATCGCCACGCACATCTCTCAATAGGAGCGATTCATGGACACTTCGACATGTACTTCCGCTGGACTGCTTGCAAGGTTGAGTCCGCAGACGGCAGCGGGCCTCGTGAGTTGCCTTGCCACCCTTCTCGGATCGTCTGCCGCCGCCGACCGATCCTTCGCGAAAGTGGATCCGCTTCCAACCCCTGCGCTTGTCGCGACAATCGACGGTACTCAATACGAGTTGGCCGCCGATGCAAATGGCAGTCGATCGATGGGCAAGGATGGGACCGTGTTCTTCACCGGCTCGCACCGGACGGCGTCCGGCGCAGGCATGTCATGGACGATCGCGGTGGGCGGAAGTGCGGCAGTTCAGGAGGCAGCAATCATGCTGCCGCCACCGCCCTTCATCATTCTTGCCTCGTTGGTCGCTAACAATGCCGCGAGCACGTTTACAGCCAACTTTACGCTTGCCGAATCCCTGCCAGCGACCCTACCGGGGCTGCTAGCGGTGGCGGGCGGCGCGTCGATCGGGCTGGTTCTCGACACGGCCTTGGACGGCGCATCGGCTTTTGCCCCGGCTGGAACCTCGAGCGCCCAGTTTCTGATTGATGCCATCCCTTTCGCAACGCTCTTCGACGACCCGTTTCTGGTGACCGCCGGTGCTGGCGCAGTCGCCGTCTTTCCTCCGGCGTCCTTTGGTTCGCCCATCCCCTCCATGCCTATTCTTCCGCCCACCGCCTCAATCGGGTTGATTCTCGAGACGAACGTCTCGGCGCACGATCTCGCCACCGTCTCGGCGACCTTCGTCGTCAATTGATCGAGAGATGGATCGACAGGTTCAACCTCCTTAGGAGAACAGACATGACTTCCATATGTGCGAGCATCCTGTGGACGGCACTCGCCGCAGCAACCTCCGCAACCGAAACCAAGGCAGCAGACCCTACGATCGAATTCTCGCTGAACGGCACGCCCACACCGCTCGCGATCTTTTCAACCGCGCTGCCGGACGGCAGAGTCCAATGGGAAGGCAGCGCCTTCTCGAGTCTGGGTTAGTGGGCCATGAACTTCCTCTTGATCGTCAAGGACGATTGCTGCCCGGCGCTGCAAGGTGTGCTCGTTGTGAGCGATCCGGCCGGTGTTGGCCTCGACATCGAGCTGAAGGTCGAACAGCCGCTCGACCAGCCCATTTCCGCAGCCACCATCTCGCGGCTCTCGGGCGTAGGAACCCTCGTGAGCGCGGGAGTCGCGACTCTCACATCCCTCGGATCGGCAGCGCTGCTTGCCAGCTTGGTTGACGGCGCAACTGACCAAGAGGTGCTCGCTGCGCCACAAAACGTCAGCGGAAGTGTCGCCGCCATCGGTCCGGAGACGAGTCCGGCAATGTCCTCGGCGACCGGCGCTCCCGCGCTCAGCTCGATTGGACTCCGCTACTCGTTCAGCATCGCCGCGGGCGCTGCGCCATCAAGCGCGACGCTCAGCAGTGGCTTCCACATGTCGAGTCCGGATCTCAATGGCGACGGCTTCGGTGACGCCTGCGACGTTCCCGACGAGAAATGTCGCGAGGTGGAATGACATTGCGTGGTCATCGCTTGGCACCAGAGCTAACAACACCCTTCGCGCTTTCGCTGGGTTCGATGCTGGCGGTGGTACCGCGCTGTACGCCGGCGGCTCCATCCCGTCCGGTGGGTTCCGGAACACTGCGCGGTGCGACGGCGCGACGTGAGCGTCGTTGGGAGGAGTTGCATCGACATCTTCGGCGCATTCATCGTTCCTGCGACGGGCGAGCCATTCGGATCTCAGTTCCCGACGACGCGCGCGTATTCCTGTCAGGAAGGAAGCGTCGCCGCATTCGATGGATCGAACTTCTTCGTCTTCCATAACGACGAGCGCCTCACCAATTGTTCGACCTCGAATCTCATCGGTGAGCGAGTCACGCCGAACGGTGTCGTGCTTGATCCCGTTGACGCCACTGGACTCATCGGCGGCATTGACTGCGCCGGCGATCCAACTGGATCTCCCAGCACAAGTCAATCGGGCGGCTCGATCGCCATCGACGACTGCGGCGTGCTGGTGATCTATCTGGATAACGCGGTCACAACTCCCGGCATAGCACTGCGGATGAAGCGCATCGACGGCAACGGCCAACTGCTGGACGGCCTAACGCCGGCGGACTTCGGTTTTCTGATCGCGCAGGGTCCGCCAAGCACGAGCGTCTCGAGTCGCGCCGTGCCAGTGAAGGTCGCGCCGCGCACGTTCCTTCTTGCATATGCGTTGAACAGCGTTCCCGCCTATCGAATCGCTACGATTGACAATTGCGACGCGTACATGGATATCGAGACCAAGTCGGCGCTCTGCGAGCTGTCCGTGACCCCGCCCGGCCTGACCGGCAACGCCACCATCTCCTTCTCCGTGACTAACAACGCGAGCATCACAGGGAACTACCTGCTCCTGCCGTTCTCCCAGGCAACAGATCACATCGTCCCGCTCGTGCCGCCGCTGGCGCCGGGCGGCACTGCCACCATGACGACGTCGATCTCGACCACGACGGCGTGGTCAATGCGTAAGCGTCCGACCTCCCGCGCAGCTCAGTCCGAGCACGCCGCCGCACCCCGATCACCGCGCCAGCGCCAGCCGCTTCTCCGGATTGCTCTTGACCCAAGCGTCCGGCAGCAGCTCTCGCAACAGCC
>Ga0209591_10000891_pt1 | contig 38377 bp, 30 predicted proteins | sample MAT01_FD_187207 | JGI IMG/M metagenome (GOLD analysis project Ga0209591, IMG submission 187207) | Freshwater microbial communities from Lake Fryxell liftoff mats and glacier meltwater in Antarctica - MAT-01 (SPAdes) (version 2) | ecosystem: Environmental > Aquatic > Freshwater > Ice > Liftoff... | reverse complement strand
TGCCTCTCCAATGTCATCTTGATTCCATTCTGCCGTGCCGACCTGATCGGGACGGGCGATCATGGCATCATCACGGGCAAGTGAGTCGCTAAGCTGATCGACCAAATCGGCGGCGACGCTGACGTTTTGCATTGGTGGTTGAATCAGCGACCACGCCGTCCGTAAGCAAACACCTGAGCGTGAGGGCATATAGGCCGCTGATTGCAGCATCATTTCACCATAAACGGGCGTAAAGGCTAAAGACCGCATTTCTGGACGCGCTTCCAGCATAAAGGCTTGTGTTCGTAAGCCGAAAAAATCTTGGGCTGGATGGACTTCCGCGCTGATACCCGTCAGCAGGCAGGGATACATGCCGCGTGAATCGGCAGGCAGTTGAAACCATGTCAGAAATTCAACCTGACGCGTGCCACTGGCGAAAAGCTGGTCGAGTTCTTGCAAAACGGTGTTTTCATCCGCATACAGTGGCATGTTGACGAATCGTGCCTGAATAGATAACTGCTTAGCAAAATACACCTGTAAAGCAGGTTCGGTTGGGAAGGGCAGCAGAATCACGGCATCTGGTGGCAGAGTCGCATAATAGGCCGCGAGTCCGGCGAAATCATCATGCTGATAAGTGCGGGTGGTGGTGATTTGGTGGAGGCTGGCAATTGAGGTGAGTCCTGCGAGGACGACTAAAGCAACCTCACCTCCCAACCCCCTCTCCAATAGATGGAGAGGGGGAGCAATACGTGCTGCTCTTTTTGCTATGACGTTCACACCTGCCGCCAGCAGAATTAAAGTCCCCGGTACGGCGGCGATATAGTAGCGCGGGTGAAAGTCGATATGGGCGGCGAGGAGCAGGGCAGTGGTAAGGCATGGGATCATCAGGACATGGGAGATAAGGAGGAAGTGGTGAGTGCTGAGTGCTGAGTGCTGAGCAGTTTTGCGATTAAATGCTTTGTGATCTTCGCGCCTTTGTGGTTCAAAAATTAGCGCGATAGCACCTAAAATGAGGGCTAACCCTAACCCATTAATGAGTAAATTATTTCCAGAATTGCGTAACTGCGGGAGGACGGGCAGGAAATAGCTGTACCAGATGTCGCGTAGGAGGCCGAAGCCGATTTGGGGCGGGGTATTCAAGGCCGTTCCAGACGGCGATTGTGTCAGCAACCAAGGGATATACAGGACGATCAGCGTGATTTGCAGACCTGCCCAGACGATCATCCGCCTCCACTGCCTTTGCAGCAGCCATAGGATACCGAGCGCGATATTGAGCCAGACGATCAGCGGGACGACGAGGTTATGGGTATACAGGCCGATTATTTCCGCGCCGAAGATCAGCGCCCAATTGCGCCACAGCGGGGATTTATGGCGTAAAAGGTTTTCCGCCCCGTAAAGCACCAGGAGCGCGATCAATGGGACAGCGATATACGCCCGGATTTCATGTGCGTATGACCACAGCAGGGGCGAAAAAGCGGTAAGCGCTCCGCCTGCTAATCCAACCGTGAAACCATACCAGCGCCAGCCAATTTTGAGTGCGAAGGCCACCCCGACCACGCTGAGCAAGACGGAGGTATAACGTAAGGCCAACGGTGATTCGCCCGCACCCATGCGCCACAGCAAACTCGCAGTCGCGTAATAAAAGGGCGGGGTGTTGTCGTCCGGCATGACTCCGGTGATGGCGCGGATGCTCCAACCTTCGTCATGCCAGACCGACTCGGTGTTAAGATGCCACATCCGCAGCGCGAAGGCCGCAAGAAGAATGAGTGAGATAAGAAGGTATAGAGACACGATACGGCGCGTCCCTACCAGCATGTTCTTTTGGGTCACAAATCAAATCCGTCAACGTCATGTCCAATTCAGTCCGAATTGTAACATAGCCTACTGGCGTTGTGCGGTAAAGACGATTTGTAAATTGTCGGCTGTAACCGTTACGGATTGCATCGTAATCAAGCCGCGATTATTCTCGGCGCGGCGGGCAAGTCCCTCGGCAAGACGGGCATTAAAATCCGCGATGCGCTCGTCGGTGAGATCAAGTCCTTCAATATCGGCCTGCGTGATTTGCGCCGTTAAAGCGCCATTTTGCACACTCAATGTTACGGTAACACTTCCGCTCACCGTACCGCCGCCGTCGCGCCGATCATGCTGCCCATTGATGACGATTTGACCCGCTTGCAAATCGACCTGCGGATCGCGCAGCAGGGGATTGGCGGATTGGGCGAGGGCGCTCTCAATGGCGGTGTTGACTTCAGCTTCAGTTAAGGTCGCGGTGATGGTAAAGCCGCCGGCGGGATTACGCTCGACATCAACATTGGCGCGGTTACAGCCAACGAGCAGCAGTGGAACGGCAAAGATGAACATCAGAAGGCGTATTTTCATGATTGATCCCCTTATTGTTTCTTGTTTGAATGATAGCTTTAGTCTAAAAGCATTTTGGGCGTGAAATCCTCAAATCTGTGTAAGGAGTTTGTAAATTTTTACCGTTCCAGCGTTCCGATAGTGGCGTAATTCTGTCCATCGCTGCTGAGAATATCGGTAAAGGTGTTGTCCGCATTCAGTAGGTAAATCTTCACGCCGACAGTGTATATCCCCGGCGCGAGTGTGGTGATGCCTTTAGCCAGCCGCATCGAGCGCGAATCATAAATTACCTCATCAGGCGACCATGTGCTGGTGGGACGTGCGCCATCAAAAGGATATGAGTCGATTTGGCCTACGAGTCGCCCACTTTGATCTAATAAAATAGCCGAAACCGTATAATCGTTGGTGGTTGATCCCGCGATCTGCCACCATAAATCGACGTGCATTTGATCGGGATAGATGATCGCATCGCGCAGAGTCATGCCGTTCTCAAAAGTCGCGGGCGCTTCCTCACTTGGCGGCAGCATATCATAACGGAACAGGTCTAAGGCGCTGCCGAGCCAATCGTAAGTGATATGGGCGGTTTGGACGTGTCCGGTTTGCGCGAGGGCATCGAATCCGCTCATATCTTTTGACCAGTGCATAAACCACACATGCGGATGCTGGTTTAGGAGGGCAGGGAGTCCGGCGGCGTAGGTATCGCCTTCTTCAAGCTGCCACTGGCGCAGTGAGCGCACGTCTACTCCGTCGGGCAGCAAACGGTCAAAGTGATAGACCATCTGCCAATCGCCGGAAGGGGTGATATGTGCTAACGCCAGATCACCGGGTTCGGCATATTCGGCGGTGGTTTTTGCAATTTCGCGGAAATCAGGGCGGGCGCGATCTGCTTGTAAATCATCGACTGCTACGCCATAAACGACGATCACGGCGACCAGAAAGCCAAGTGTCATACCGCGAAAATGCCCTAATCCGAAGGCAATCAAGAGCGCGACGGCAGGCGTGATTTGCGTCAGGCGATAATCCATCAGGATCGGGACGCGCAGATTGAGGAGATAGGTCAGCGTAATCGGGACGACCAACCAAGCGAGAAGGAGCAGTGAGGAGCGATGAGTTTTGAGTTCTGAGTTCTGACCTTCTCTCTTCTTGGCGCTCTTGGTGTCTTGGTGGTTCAATTTTTTGGATTGAAAAGTGAATAAGCCGATCAGGGCGAGGCCGATGAGGAGCGCCCACTGCTGTGTAAACCATTGGTCGCACCAATTCCAAAGTGAAGCCAGCGTCGAAGGCACGTTATAGCCTGTCCCGATGTTGGCGATCTGTCCGCTGACGACGATCAACAGCCAAGGAACAAAGGCCGCGCCGACGATAGCAAATCCGATGAGGGCTTCCGCCAACCGCCGTCCACGCAAAAACAGCAGCGTATAGAGGCCTTGCGCGGCGAGGGTGCAAATGCCGATGTAATGGGTATAGAGCAGCAGCAGCGAAACCGCACCCCAATCCAGCAAGTAGCCGCGTCGGTTGGTGCGAATCCAGCGCAAAAATGCCCACATGCTCAAGGCCGCCCATAGGACGTGCCACGTATACTGGCGCATTTGCTGCCCGATATAGCCTTCCATGTCGGCAAGCGCCATCATGAGTGCCGCCAAAATTGGAATGACGCTCTCGCTGTAGGTGCGACTCGCCAAGTCGCCCCTATGACGATTTGGCGCTTGTCGTAGTTGCTCCAATTCATTGGCGATTTGATACACCACCGCCACGCTCAAAAGGCTGGGAATCACCGAAAAATAGCGCAGCGCAAATTCACTGAGTCCAGTGAAGGCCGCCCACGCTCGCAGCGTGAAAAAGTAAATCGGCGGATGCACATCGTTGATGATAATTTCCCAGGCGCGGGTGATGTCTGGCTGGCGCAGTGTCCAATACGAAAAACCTTCATCCACGAGCAGGCTTTCATCAGCAATATGGATGACACGCCCGACAAAGGCGATCATAAAAATCAGGGTGAGCAGGATGTATTTGCTGCGTTTGAACATAAGGCCCATGATTGATGTCAGGCAATCTAGCGATTGTACAATCTATGCTAAAATAAAGGTATCTTTTTAGAGGCAAAAGTAAACCTCATGATCGATCATGCGCCTGTTCTGGATTTAAGCAAATATATTGAAAAACATTTTTTTGGCATACGTCCCCATCTGCGCGGACATCGGCTTCCAGTGGCGACTGTGGCTTATATGGCACGAGACAGCAAATATTCCATTGCTGATTTGACGGATGTCTTTACGATCAGCGAATCGGAAGTGCTGGCAGCATTACTTTACTACGCAGAAAATAAACAAGAGATTGATAAACAAGAAGCCGCATATCAAGCAGTAGCCATTGAAGACTGGATAAATTATGGCGACGATGCCCTTGCGTTATTACTTCGACGAAATGATGCCGCGTCCAGTAGCCAAGGAATTGACAAAACTGGGAATTGAGGTGGTGATGGCAGTTGATGTAGACATGACCGGAAAAAAAGACCCGGTACATCGCGCTTATGCTACAGAAAACAATCTTGTTTTGGTCACTCATGATCGGCCTTTCGCCGGACTTACCTCCAAGTTGACCAACCATACTGGCTTAATATGTTGGCTTGGCAAAACGGATAATTTCGGCGGTCAAATTCAGGCTTTGAGCAAATTCGCTAACGAACACACTGTTGAACAAGTTGAGGGACAAGTATTTTGGCTAAACCCTGATCCTAATTAATCTGTACCGTCGCCACGATGGGCAGATGATCGGAAGCGGTAGTCGGCGGAATTTGAAAATCCACAAACTTAAAATCCGGTGTCCCAAAAATCCAATCAATCCGGAAAAGTGCCTCTGTCGAGCTATACGTCATCATGGTGGGGTCGCCTGCTTCATCCTGTGCGCTGCTGAAGCCTGCATCCAGATAAGTTTGGACATCGGCCTTACCGGGGAAAGCATTCATGTCGCCTGCAATAATGGTGAACGGCGCTCTTTCCCAAGCGGTTAAGACTTCCTGCACTTCACCTTGTCGGCGTTCCGGCCCCACGCCATTCGATAGATGGGTGTTGATGACGGTGATGATCGTATCGCCTACATTGTAAGTTGTGAGCAGATAGCTGCGGCGGGTATTATTCCCGATGCGGGTGAGAAAGCCAGTGCGCGACTCGTTTAGCGGAAAGCGGCTTAAGGTGACATTGCCAAGCTGCCAATCGCGCCCCGGCACAAAGACATAGGGCATATCTAGCCGCCTTGCCAGCCACGTCGCCATATCCGCCCCTCCGCCTATGATAACGCCCCGCGCAACTTCTTGCAGCGTGACGACATCGGCATCTTGCGCTTCGATAATTTGCGCGATAGCTTCGAGATCGAGCGCCCCGAAAGCATTCACGCCATAATGGACGTTATAGCTCACGACGCGGAATTTATCTTTGGCGATGGAATCAGCTTTCGGCGCGGGATTCAAGAAAAATACCCCCGCCGGAATAATCAACAGTAAAAGTGGCGCAAGCAGCGGACGATAATCTAGCGATCCGCCAGAACGGAGCGCGACAAAGAGGCTGGCAATCAACAACGCTGCGCCGATGATTCCTGCAACAAGGCTCGTCAGCGGCAGTGCAATCGTCATCACGGCGTAATATCCGAGGCTGATCGCCGCCAAGAGGAGGCCGCTTAAGGTCATTGTGATCGCGGTGGGCAGTAGATTCGTGCTTAATGTTGTCTCGACGTTCAGTGCCGCCCCGATCAATAATGCGCCGACCAGTTGCCCGGCGAACAATAACGGGATAAAGGCGATGCCATGCGCGACTAAAGCGCATCCCGCCAATAGAATCAGCATAAGGCTTCCGATAATCAAGCCAACAGCCGGAATCGAGAGGGACTGAACGCGATAGATCGCCCACAGCGCGAGGGTATCCGCTAGTAAAATCATCCCTGCCGCGAGGGGAAGTTGTAAACCAGAAGCCGAAATCACAAAGCCGAGATTTTGAAAGAAAATGACCTGAATAATGACATAAGGCAGCAGCAGAATCGTTTTCCAACCGACCTCGTGAGGATGTTCCGCGAAGGTTCGGCTGGCTTGCCATAAACTGACGATCAAGGCCACACTCATGAAAATGGTTAAGAAAAGGGGAATAATCCCCGGCTGCCAGATGAAATCCCATGTTGAAAATAGCGTTAGTAGGGTGGTATCCAGCGCGAATCCGCACAGCATCCCTACAATAAAAATCATCCCGCCGTGTTCATCAGCCCGCAGCCATGCCAATAGCAGCGTCCAGACGATCAGGGTTAAGCCGAGTCCTAAAATCGCCAGCAGCGGCCCTACAAAACTTGGTGACAGCGTGATTTGCATGATGAGGCGAATCAAAACGAGTCCGATCACGGCGGCAACTAATGCTCGGAGCGGATTAAGTGCGCCATTCAGCGGGATAATCAGTAAGGGCGAAAGCATCACCCCCGCCATAATAAGTCCGGTGATGGTATTCCCATGTAAAGCGACGAAATTATTGACGATCAGCACAAAAAAGACGCGCAAAATTTGTAGGCCGATGATAAAACTCAGCGCGACGAGCGCCCCGCGCCAGAGGTAATCGAATGAAGAGAGGCGATTTTGCATAGATAAGCTACTTTTGGTTGCTGATGTTTGCATCGATTTTATCAGTAAATGCGCGTTACAGCGTACAATCAAAATACGCACATTCAAACATTTTTGGGTGAACTTATGGTGCTTAATTGGATGCTCAACCGTCCGACGTGGCGGCTTTACACAGAATTAGCCGAGTCATCGCCGCTGCTGGTTTTGAATCCGGGTCTGGTTGGATTTCGGATTTATAAAGTCGGCGGCAAACGGACTCGGTGGCGTTCATCCATTTTATTGATTAACGAGGATGGGATAACGGTATATCGCAATCAGGCAAAAACACCGATTGATTTTACCTGTAGACCAGAGCAGTTGCGCTGGTTCGGGCGACCCGATAAATATCATCCCGGCACAAATCACTTGATGATTCATGCCCAAATTGGCGACTCGTGGCAGGTGTTGTCGCTGTGGGCGTGGCGGGATAATATCGGCGACATCGTGCGGGCGCTAAAAGCTATCGCCACGCCGGAGCAGATTAAAGCCTATCGCCGCGCACGACCTTATATCCATTATCAGGTCGAGGCGGCCTATCCGGGTGTGCAGGATATTCACGGTGCATGGACGTTAGATGCGCGTGTGCGCTTGTATATCACGCCTGCATTTTTGGTTGTGCTTGCGGCGGATAAAAGCAGACGGTTTGTGGTTCAAAAAAGTATCCCGTTAGCGCAAATTCAAGAGATCGAAACCATGCTGCGATTAGATCGCCTCACGCAAGAGGGCATTGTGCGGTTTAAAGTCGGTGAGGAAAAGTTGGCTTATGCCATGCTGGATTTTCAAACGTTTGCAGATCGGTTAGCGGAAGCGGCGCGGCGGACGCTGGAAGACCCGATAATGGAACATGGTAAGAAAAAGAAGTATGACGAGGAATGGGATTAACTCAGATTAAAAGTGCGTCTATGAAAGTAATACAAAAAATTTAACCACCAAGACACCAAGATCGCCAAGAATAATTTGAGAAATTCTCTTTGGCATTGTCTGTGGCTTGGTGATTAAATGAATTTCCTAATTTTACCGTCCGGCAACGAGGCGTTCATCAACTTCTTCGCTGGAGATCAAGCGACCATCGCGCACTTCTTGGACGCGAGGTATTAATCCTGCCAGGTCTTTATCGTGGGTGACCATCACAATCGTTTTGCCCTGCGCGACCAATTCCTCGAACATGCCGAAGACCAGCCCGGCGGAGACAGTATCCAGATTACCTGTTGGCTCATCACCAACAAGCAGTTGAGGATCGTTCACTAATGCACGGGCGATGGCGGCACGCTGCTGCTGCCCACCGGAAATCTGGCTCGGATACTTATTCGCCACATCGGGTAGATCGACTCTTTCTAGCATGTCCATCGCCCGTTGATGGCGTTTTCCGGGATAGGTGCCAGTGTAGTTCATCGGCATCATGACATTTTCCAGTACTGTCAGCGTGGGTAGAAGCTGAAAGAACTGAAACACGACACCAACATTTTTGCCACGCCATTTGGCGACCTGATTTTCGCTCATCTTGGTCAGGCGCTCGCCGCAGACATAAACTTCGCCTTCGGTAGGGCGATCAATGCCCGTTATCATGTTAATCATAGTGCTTTTGCCGCTACCGGAAGGCCCAACAATCGCCATAAATTCGCCTGCATCGACTTGTAAATCTACGCCCCGCAGCGCTTCCAGCGGCCCTGCTTTGGTCTTGTAGATTTTCTTTACGCCTTCCAGCGAAATCAGCGGTTTGTTGGCGGCGCTGCCGTTTCCATTGCCGTTACGTTTTTGCTTGTCATTTGTCATGTTGTTTTCCTTTGTTTCGTCATTTTGTAGGGGCGACTCGCCGAGTCGCCCCTACGCGACATATTATCTTTATTGGTAGCGCAGAATATCTGAAACCGTCTTACGTGCCGCAGAGAGCGAAGGCCACAGGCTGGCGATAATCGTAATCACGATCATGCCAACTAACCCCAGTAAAGCGGCCTGCACCGGATAAACGGGCGGGAAGGTCTCGATAAATTGCGTAACGGTCAGCAGCATGTATTGAATGGCGACGGCGATAGGCAGGCCAACGAGCCACGCGATGATGCCGACGACCATACCTTCGGTCAAAAACTGCGTAGCAACCGTGCCGGAACTCGCGCCGATGGAGCGCATCACGCCGATTTCTTTTTGCCGCTCGAAGACACTCATGGAAAGAGTTGTCAGCAGACCAAGCGCACCTACCAGCGCGATTAACCCTGCGACCAATTGCAACACGACTTGAATAATCGTGAAGAAGTTAGTGAGCAGATCAACCTGCGCGACAAAGTTAATCGTCTGAACGGGGATACCCGCGCTCAGGAAATCTTCGTTGAGCGCATCGATGATGTCATCCAACTGCGCCGTCGTCGGGTTTTCCAGTGTCGTCGTCAAGAAGTAGGCTTGCGGCTGTGGGACTCGTTCACCGTCCAAATTTTGCCCGTCAAGGGTTGCCAACTGCTGCCAATCGAGGCCGATGAGTTCCGCAGGCAGGGCATCAGATTGCATTTGCGCGGGTAAATCCAGAATGCCCGTCACCGTAAAGGTCTCGGTTGCACCGTCGGGTTGCGATGAGGCTAACTGCAAGGTATCGCCAACGGCATAACCGCCGTTTTCCGCCAGCGCTCGGCTGATGACAACCGTTGGTTCGTCGGGGGTAAAAATTGCGCCGCCGTCTTCGATGAAATTGGCAAAGAGTGTGGCGGCCTCACGGGTAAAACCGAAGGCGGCTGCTTCTGCTGCTGCGCCACCCTCTTTAGCCGCGTTGACCAGCGAAGCGTAACGCAAGAAATTCGCTGCTTCCGCCGGAACAGGGATGGGAGAAGTGAGTTCTGGGACAGTGGTATAACCCGTCACTTCCGCTAAAACGCGCCAATCCATCCATACTTGGTCAAAGGGATAATTCGAGAGGCCGACGATAATCAGCTCTTTGGTGTTGCCGGGGACTTTAAGGACGACACTATCACCGACATTTTTGCCCATTTTAGTGGCAAGTGTCTGTGCGAGGATAATCCCATTGCTGCCATTGGCATCCGTCAACGGGTCGCCCACGTCCACTGTGAAGTTAAAAGCAGGGGTCGCGCTGTTGATGTCGTAGCCGTAAGCGAAGATTCCCGGAGGGCCGCCTGCCGCTAAAACCGGCTCGTAACCTTCAAATTCGACTTGGTATTGAAATCCCGGCTCAATCGCGCCGATCAGATTGTTATCAGCCGTCTGGAAGTTATCGCTAATGATGGCGTTAATTTGTTCTGGGTCTCGGCCTTGATTCGGCACGAGGCCGATTTCCACATTAAATGTGTCGATAAACGTGCCAATACCGTTGGTGAGTGAATTAAACACCGCGAAGATACCCATAAACGCGCCTGCCGCAATCGACAAGGTAATCACTGTAAAGGCGAGACGGCTTTTCTTGATGCTGACGTTGCTCAAACCCTGCCGGATCGTAATCGGGATGGGCAGGGCGCTGATTAACTTGGCAAGCGGCCCGGTGCCATATTTGGCATCAATACCGAGATCGGTTATCGCGTCCAGAATCTTCACCTGTGTTCCCAAGAAAACAGGCAGCACTGCGGCTAGGACTGGAATCAGCAGACCGACGATCACGCCTATGATGATTGAACTGGTCGAAATCTGGAACCCGTCCAGCACCGTACCGAGCGTGGGGGCGAGAGCTTGCGCGGCGGCATTCCCGCCCAAAATACCAACGATTACACCGGGGGTCACGCCGATTACGCCATAAGAGAAGGCGATGCCGCAGTACATGACGAAGTTATCCCAGCGGGTCGCGCCCATCGACTTCATCACGCCGATCAAGCGTTTTTGCTCGACGACAATCGAACTGATGACGTTAATCACTAAAAAGCCAGAGACGACCAACGCGACAATCGCTAGAAAGCCCATCGTATTACCAATGGTTTGTGCGCCTTGAATCTGTTGATTTTCCGCTGGATTTTGCACGAGTGTAAAAACGGGACGATAGGCGGTCTCATTAGCAATCAGGTTAGAAAACGCCTCTTGCTGTGCTTCCGCCGTCGGAAAATCCACAAAACGTGCCTCAAATGCTGAAAGACCGATTAAGCCAGACACATAATTGACATTCGTAGGCGAAGCGTACATACGCTGATTTGTACCTTGATAGGCATCAAAGACGATGCCCGAAACTGTCCATGTTTCCAGCGTCCCAATTTCGCCTGCTTGGGTGGCATCCTTTGAAGGACTCAAAATACGGAAGATGAGGGTATCGCCAACACCGATAAGGAGGCTTTCTGCGGTACGCTGTTCTAACGCGACCTGATTTTGCCCTTCGGCTGGATAGTCACCCTCGATGAGGCGCAGGGGTTCCATCAGCATTTCTGCAAATGGCACGGTATAGCCCACGAGAACGGCTTGGTCAAAGTCTTCGGCATCCTCGCTGAGTTTGTAGTAGCCTGTGCCTTGCGCGTAACCTTGGATTTCCGTTACGCCTTCGACTTGTGAGAGCTGCTCGATATAAGCCTCGTCATCCAGCGCGGCATCGCTATCCGCTGAAAGGAAAATATCGACCATCGAGAGTTCATCTTCTTTAATGTCTTCGCGCAGTTGGCGTACAATAATGTCACTGAGCGAGAAGAACGCGATTGTCCCGGCGACACCGATAAAAATGGCGATGGAGACGAGGGCGGTACGGCCTTTACGTGCGGTTACGTCGCCTCTGATTTTGCGTGTACGTGTTTTAAACATAGGTCTATTGTCCCTTTTTTACAGCGCGTAATTCATGAGTCCGCAATGCTTCCAGTTCTTGCGTGCGGCGGCGACCAGCGGCTTCGACGGATGAGCCTTCGATCAATCCATCGGAGAGGGTCATCACTTTACGAACATTTTTGCCCAGTTCGCGGTCATGGGTGACGACCAAAACGGTGCTACCTTGTTCGCTCAGTTCGTTGAAGGTATCAAAGACGATGCCAGCGCTCATGCGGTCAAGGTTGCCCGTCGGTTCATCCCCAATGATGAGGGCGGGGTCATTGGCGAGGGCGCGGGCAATCGCCACACGCTGCTGCTGCCCACCGGAGAGCATATCGGGCGTTTTGTTGGCTTGATCGGCGATCCCGAATCGTTCCAAAAGCGCCATCGCTTTGTCTTTGCGCTCGGAAGGTTTATGCACGTTGCAAAAATCCATCGGCGCGATCACATTTTGTACGACGGTCAAAGTCGGTAGCAGTTGGAAGAATTGGAAGATGATGCCGATGTTGCGCCCGCGCCACTTCACAAGCTCGCGCTTGGGGGCGTTGACGACATCAATGCCGTCCACCGTCACTTTGCCCGATGTCGGCGTATCAATCGCTGTAATCATGTTCAAGAAGGTGGTCTTGCCACCGCCGCTGGGGCCAATTAAGGAGATAAAATCGCCTCTATCAATGGTTAAATCAATACCTCTTAATACATTGAGGTAGCCGGCTTGCGTTTCGTAGGTTTTGGTTAAGCTGTTAATTTGGATGAACGGCTCTGGCATGATGCGTTGTCCCCCCTTTGCCGAAAGGTCACTAGAATGTTGAGCAAATCGTTATTGTAAGCACTTGTACGCGCTGTGACTGTGAAAGGTTGCACAACCGCACTTTCTGATTGTATACGAATTTTTACAAGATTGGGCAAAGAAAAAGACAGCCGCTGTGGGCTGCCTTTGAAAGGAAGGGACGAAAATGTTAATAAATCGCAGGTAGTGTCACAATCGACGTAGCGATTTCTTGCACACCGATGTCGAGATTACACTCATCCGGCAGGACGACGTGCAGCCGTAGACGATGCTCACGGATAGCTTGCGCCAGATGCGGCGTGGGCGAGCCTGTTTCGCCATCGGTCAGAAGCAGGATGCGGTTAATCTTGGGCTTCGCTTGCAGCACATGTTCCAGCACCGCGTTAATATCTGTGCCGCCTGTCGTTGTCAAGTGACCGCGCCGCAAATCCATCAAAGACAGCGCTGTTACGGCTGTCGAGAATTGGAATACATCAACTTCGCCATGCGCGACATACGGCAAAATCAGACCGAGCAAAACCATCAGCACATAATTCATTGAGCCAGAGACATCGAGATAGACATAAGCTTTGCTGGGTCGCTCCCGCACACGCGCCCGAATTTCGCCCGGCTGCGCCCATAAAACACCTTGTGCGCCCAAGCTGCGACGAGCAGGTGCGAGGCGATCCCGCGCATTCGGCAAAACGCCTGTGCCTAATGTCGTCTGGATGGGCATTTTGGCTTTGCGACGATGAACACCTAGTTGATTTCCTAAACACAGCCGCAGTGTCCGCGAAAAGACACGTCGCGCATGTTCACTGTTTGGATCCACCACACCGAAAGTCTGCGTCCGCATATAATCGCCCTCGCCGGGAGCGCCAATTTGCAGCTTAGGCCATTTCGCCGTCGCTTCCTTCATCATCTCTTTGATGAGCGGATCATGCTCTGGCGGGCCGTTATGATTGCCAAGCAACACGACTCCTTCTAATGGAAAGCCGCCTTTGAGCAGCAGGGCTAATACTTCTTCATACAGCGGCGGATTAAAGTTGTTAAAGTTCCCCGGCGGATAAAGCCGCATGAGTAACTCGCGTGTTCCGGCGGGGCCTACTTCGGGATAAACCGGATTTTCCGGCCAGCCGACGGGCGGACGTAGCAGACAGTGCGGGAATTGATCTGCCGCGTTGACGGCTTCAAAAAAGCCGCGATATTCAGGCCGCCAGAATTCTTGCATCAGCCCAGCATTGATGATGGCATCAAAGGCGATGTTTTGTGCTTGGGTCATGCGCGGATACATACGGGTATGCGCCAACATCACATGCCAAAGTTCGTGCATGACGAGCAGAAATAGATGTTCGTCGCGCTTGCAGAATTTTTCGACAAAATCAGGATTAATCAGCAAACGCGGGTGGCGCTTGCATTCAACAGCAGCAGTCGGCAGCGCTCGTGTCGTCTGGATTCCGATTAATCGTGTGAGTGTTTGCATCTCAAATTTTGATGCAGGCATACAAGCGATCAAGCGTTTTTTGATGGCGATGTCCTCGGAGCGGGTGGTTGTTTTTCGCAGCGCACTCATGCCATCAACCCTTCTTGAATTGCCCCTGTCGCACGGGCTAATGCGACCATCCGCGCATCATCCGTCACCAACGAGCGCGTTAAATAGCTCTGATTAAACAGCAGGGGGGCATTGGCAAGAAGGACTTGGGAACGCGCCCGCGCCAGCACATTGATGACCAATTGCAAATCAATCGCCCGAAATAGGCTAAACAGCGGCTTCGGCATGGGTCTGCTGGGGGCATCAAGCTCGTCATCGTCCTGACCTGTTGTGCTGTTTTGCTGGGCGTTTTCGTCGGGTGGAACAAAATAAGGCATGACCAAGCCTTTCCACGTTGGCTGATTCCAGCGATAAACGAGTGCCGCGCCTTTTAATGCGTAGCCCGTCCATGCGGTCTCTAGCAATTTCTCTAATGCGCTGACGTTTTCGCCGCCCGTTTCGAGCATCTGCGCGATGGCCTTGCCGCTGGTTAAATCAGGATTCAGCGGATGTCCTAGCAAACGATAAAATGGGTCGCCAAGGCCATCCAGTTCAAAGCGGGCGACACTCCGCGCTAAGGGCAAAAACGGCGCGTTGACCTTTTCCTGATTCCCGAACAAGCCGGGACGGTTAAGCCGATTGGCATTATTATTTTGCGGCTGGGCAGGCGCAGCCGCCGGAGCAGGGGCGGCTGCGCCATTGGCCTGTTGATTATTATTCGCAGCCGTCGCAGGGCGGAACGCATTTGAGGCAGGGGCGGCAGGCGGCGTGGGCTGGGGATTCGTTTGGGCTTGCGCCAGTGCTTGCAGTCCCATTAAAGAGGGCTGGCTATTCTGTGGTTGCTGAGTGTGAGTCATTGCAAGGTCTCCTCAGTGATGCCGAATAGATTTAAATCCTCGATAAACCGTTCCAGAGATTCCTTCCAGTTATGCTTGCGCCACAAAACAGGGAAGCCATTAAAGACAAAGTTGCGTTCCAGACGATAGATGCCGGTTTCTTCGCGCCCTTGGTTAATCCGCAGCCAGTCTTTAATCTCCCGCCAGAGCGTATTGTCCGGGCCGTTTTGCGGAATATTAGTCAAGGTGAAGCGCGGCTCTAAAACATGATAGGCAAGCTGCGCCAGCGGCTCGAAGGCTGAAGGATCGAGATTGCGTTTGTCGCGCAGTCGTAAAAAGATGGCAATAGCCAAGCCGATCTGTCGCGCATCGGAGTCTTCATTGCCGAGGGTCTGCGTAATCAGCCGAGACATATCAAAGTCGGAAAAGCCGAGTTCGTCCGCCAAGACCACCCGCTTTGCCCGGTCAAGTTCTTCCATCACCTGCCGCCACGCATCATCTTCCAGATACTGAGTCATCTCCCACGCTTGCTTGTGGATGGCGATGATTTTGATCTGCGCGGGTGGCACATCCGTCGCGGTTTGTGGCATTCCATAAACGAGTGCGAGTTCAGCGCTGTCGGCGGGGTCGGCATCGTCGCCTTCCAAGAGAAGACGTGCGGCATGAATCGCCACCACAGAACGCGCCAACATACGAGCGCGGCGCGGACTTTGTGGCAGGTGGGCGTGTTCGAGTAAATCCACTGCATACACCACATAATCGCCCAGCCAATCGGCCAATTCGCGCTCAAGCTGCGGAATAAGACGCGCACATTCTTCCACCAGCGCGGGTAAATTAATATCGGCGATTTCGTCCATCACGCCATTGCCTTCCCATGCTACGAGTTGGCGGCGCTCCGCTTTGCTGAGTTCGCTCCAATTGGGGACGGCGATAATAAAGGGGAAGCGATCCGTCAGCGCCGGGTCGAGTGCTTCTGAGCCGAAATACACATCCGAAGTCGCGGACGCGGTAGTGAGTTCTTCCGGCGCGGGTGGATTCATCGCTGCCCAACGGTGGCGCAGTTTTTCCAGCGCCATCCCTACGACACGGCGTTCATGGATGATCGGGAACATCTTATTTTGCAAATCTGCCCGGCAGCGCGAAATTTCATCAAAAAACACGAATCCCGCGTCCCAAATCGCGCCGGGGGTGCTGATAAATGCCAAACTGTCGCCGCTTTCATCTGGGAGGGGAATACCCACGAGATCGTCATAATTGAGCAGCGCCGCGTTGTAATGCCGCATCGATAAGCCTAGTGCCGCCGCCACCCGTTCTACCAACAGGGATTTTCCTGTCCCATGCGGGCCGATGAGCAGCAGCGGCGCTTCCGTCGCTAATGAGGCCAGCAGCACTGCGTCCAAGTGCCGCCAGCCGCGTATCCCTAATGCAGCAGTCAGGCTCGTTTCCGTCATGGTTGGGTCGTCGATCATAGCTCTCTCCCTTACTCACGTTGCGGTCAACTCGGCAGTTTGCATTTCGGTGCTTTAATTTTAGTAGAATTTCCTTTCTTTATTTAAACGCAAAATAGGATTGCAACGCAACCCAACTTTTAGGGGATATTGCGAGGCCACTTTTTTTAATCCGCCGAGGATTTTAAAAATTGTGATATACTTCTTGCCAATTTTGCTTAGGTAGTGCAGGGGAAGCGAATGCGATTTAACAGCCTATTTTTGCTGGCGCTGCTCATTATAGTGTCGGTATTTTCAGTTAAAGCACAGGACTCTACGCCAGAGGTCACGCCCGAATCTACTTCAGAGGCCGGGTCGATTTGCTCGCTTATCATCCAAAATGCGCTGGAAGCCGCCGCTCGTGAATGCGCCAGCACGGGCATCAACGAAATTTGTTATGGCAGCGGGGCGTTGGAGCTGACCCCGCGTGATTCAGGCGAAATTGAGTTTGCTGCGTCCGGTGATCGGGCGGATGTCGGTGTGATGCAGCAGCTTTCACTCCTGCCATTTAGCGTGGAACGTGAGGCATACAGTGTCGCCGTACTGCGTCCGCGTATTGACCTGCCGGAAGGAGCGCTGACGATGCTTGCGTTTGGGGAGGTCACACTACAAAATATCAGCGATGCCGAGTCGGATTTTCTGGCGCGGGAAGTGCTGGTGCGGCGGGGTGCTGGTGCGAATGTGCGCGACATTCCCGACGAAGCAGGCAGTTTGATCGGCACGTACTTTTGGGGACAGGCGCTCACCGCGATTGGGCGCACCCAAGATGGCGCATGGCTGCGGGTGATCGCTGAGGGACAAGCGGGATGGGTTTCCGCCGATTTGGTGATTGGGGATTTTGATTTCGCGTTGTTGAACGTCGATACACCGGATGATGCCCCTGTGCTTTATGCCCCAATGCAAACGTTTGATCTTCGCACAAGCGTTTTTGATGCGCCGTGTACCGAACTGGACGCGATGGGTTCCGAAAGCGGCCTGCTGATTCAAACCCCGAATTTGGCACGTTCTGCCCGGCTTGTTATCAATAATTTTCCTGTGAGTTTTACCGGCACTCTTTACCTCCAGACATTACCAGATACACTGCAAATCAATGTTTTGGAAGGGGAGGCCGAAGTTGGTGACATCCAAATTGGGACGCTAACCCTTGCGGCGGGGCAGTTGGCGCAGGTGTTACTCGATGCTGATGGGCTTTATGCCCAATATCCCGACACTGCCGAAGAATACAGCTATGTGCGGGCGCGTAACACGCCGCTAGCGCTGCTGCCGCGTCCGATTAACCTGCCATTTTCTTTAGTGGGTGTGCTGCAAGCGTTTGAACCTAACACCGGATTTTTACAAAGTCTGCCAGCCGACGGGCAGTGTGTGGTGGCATGGTCAGCCGCAGTTAATTTGCGCTCCGGGCCGGGGACACAATATCCCATCCGAGAAAGCAGCCCTGCTGGGTTCGCCGCGCAGCCGGATGCGCGGGCGGTAGGGTTAGACGGCGTGTTATGGTGGCGCTTGGCGGAAGGCATTTGGGTCAATTCCAACGGGACGGCGATTGCAGGAGTATGTGGGCTGCTGCCTGTGATTGATCCGCCCCCGCTGCCTTAAAATCTATTACGACAAATTGTATTACGAAGAACGTAAATTTTGCTTGTATTTGGAGCAAATATTTTCTAAACTTCATCGTAGGGTAAATATTTTTTTATTATCGGGACGAGTGCAGGGCAACAGTGTTAAAATAGAGTAGACAAAGTAACAACAAAAACACCATCAGCGTTTTAGTTCGTCAGCTCACTCTTTAACGGTTAACAAAGAAACCCGACTCATGATTCCGCAAGTGTATCCGACTCTCGCACTTCCCCAGCATGTGCAGAAACCAAGCACAAACCGTCGCTGGCTGCCTTGGCTCATTTTAGGCGGAACGACGATGGCGGGATTCTTCATGCTGGTGTGTGCCGTGAGCGTAATTGGGATAACGTATCTGACCAAAGATCGGATGCCTTCCGGCGTAAGTGTGGCGGGGATTGATGTGGGTGGCGCGTCACGGACTGATGCGGCGGCGGCGCTGCAACTAGGAACTTCCGCGCAAACCCTTACCGTGACGGATGGAGATCGGCGTTGGACGGTTTCATTAGGGGATTTAGGTATTTCGGTGGATACCAACGCGACCTTGCAAGCAGCCATCGCAGCAGGGAAGAATGCTGCTATCCAGCCCTACTATACGATTGACCTGAGCCAAGCCCAAGATGGATTGATTGCCTTAAGCGAACTCGCCAATATCGCTGCTCTACCCGGTAATCCGCCGCAGTTGGGACGTTCAATCGAAATCCCAGTTGTACTTGACCGTCTGCGTCTGGATGTCACGAGCGAATTAGCTGACGGGATACTCGATCTCACCATGATCGAAGTCGCGCCGCCGGAGCCAGAAACCGTCACTAGTGAAAATTACACGGGAGTGACGGTAACGCATATTGTGGAAGGTGGGCAAGAACTTGCCTTGATTGCGCGGCAGTATGGGGTTGCGATGGAAGACATCGTGAGCCTGAATGCGATTGAAAACCCGGATTTACTTTATGTCGGACAAGAGCTAATTATCCCTGCATCGGGCGAATATGTGCCACCAGCGGAGGAAATCCCCGCTGCGCCGAGCAACGTGGGCAAATCGATTCTTGTTTCTTCGGCGAATCAGCGCATTTATGCCTATGAAAATGGCGTACTTGTGCATACGCATTTGGTTTCAACAGGCCGTGACGCAACGCCAACTGTGTTGGGGGATTATAGCATTTATGTAAAATACGTCGCAGATGACATGAGCGGCCCGGATTATTTTCTGCCGCAAGTGCCGTATACCATGTATTTTTATCGCGGGTATGGCATTCATGGCACATACTGGCACAACAGCTTCGGAAGAGCGATGAGTCACGGCTGCGTTAACCTACCAGTTGCCGAAGCCGAGTGGTTTTTTAATTGGGCTGAAGTGGGGACACCAGTACGGGTGATCTAATTAAGATACACTATTTTCTTACGATACTCTAACAGCTAACAGAACACTTAAGAGATCGGAAGCGGTGTATAATGAAAATTGTAAAAAAAGATGTTGCAAGAATCTTACGCAGCACGAGTGAGGAAGTATGGGACGCATAAAAAAAATATTCTGGATTTTGCTGCTGCTGTGTGTTGCACCTGTGATGGCACAGCAACTGTCCTGTCCCGCGATCGTGGAGACTGCGCTTCAGGCTGTTGATACGTTGTGTCGGGATACAGGACGCAATCAAGCCTGTTATGGCAACGTGTCATTAGAAGCAATCGCCCGCGCTGATGTCAGTGATTTTAACTTTGACTCGGTTGGCGATATTGCGGATGTGAGTGACCTTCAATCGCTTAAGCTCGACCCCATGAACGATGACCCCAATGACCCAAGATGGGGCGTAGCGATGATGCGTTTGCAGGCGAATCTACCAGACACACTGCCGGGACAGAACGTGACCTTCTTGTTGTTTGGGGATGTTGAAATTACCGAAGCGAATACCTTCATCAATCCTGAAGAGGAATATGCTGAAATACCTGCGCCTATGTCGGCCTTTTATCTACGGACGGGCATTGGTGATTCACCTTGCGCGGAAGTGCCGGAAAGCGGTTTGTTAGTGCAAACGCCTAAAGGTGTTGGGACGATTTCGTTTAATGTGAACGGCGTAGATGTCAGCCTCGGTTCGACGGTCTTCTTCCAGACGGATGCTGATGGGGACATGAATGTAACCACCATAGAAGGCTCTGCTTCCCTCACGATTGAGGGTGAATCCTATGCCGTTATTGCAGGGACGCAGCGTCGCGTCCGCTTGAATACAGACTATGTTGCTCAAGGCGAACCAGGCGCCGCACAACCTTATGTTGCTCAACAAGTTGCACCGCTGCCAATTCAGGTTTTGGAGCGTCCGATTGAAATTGCGCCGCCGATGCCACAAGAGCGTATTCAAGAAGTCGAGAATATGATTGCCAATGGGCAGCCCCCATGTGGTCAGCCTGATCTACCTTCTTGTGAACATCTCCCTGAAGAACTGGGAGGCAGCCCTTGTGTCCTGCCCGGAACTCCTGAAGCAGATGCTCAGGGCGCGACTGAATGCGTGGTTGAAGAAGAGACAGATAATTCCACCGGTGGTACAGGAAACGTTGCTCCCGAAAGTACAGAAGCCGTGGGTGTTCCGACCCCAGCAGGTGCCACGCCTGAAGGTACGTCAGAATCCACTAATCCGACGCAACCAGCCACTGAAAATACGTCTGTAGATGGTGTTACGACACCGACGGAAAGACCCTTACCATCGCCGACAGATCAGCCTTTACCCACCCAGCCTCCTCCAAACCCCACGGAGGAGACTGCACTCCCAACCAATGCAGGCACAGGCATCGAGACACCAACGCCTGAACAAACACCTCCCTGAGCTATAGCGGTTGTTTTTTTGTGTAAAGCAAAGACACGCGGTTCAAAATGATGAACGGGCGTGTTTTTTGATTAGATTAATGGGGAGGGGCGGATAAAAGCTGCCTGTTTAAATCCATAAAGGCGATGAGTAGATCCGATGTCGTAATGATGCCAAGTAAAGTCTCGCCGCGCATAACAGGTAATGCGGTGAGATGATGGCTCAACATCAAACGTGCGACTTCAGTTACTGCTTCTTCAGGCTCAACGATAATGGGTGCAGGGGTCATCACATGCCGAACAAGGATAGGCGTATTAGCGGACTCAGTGGCTTCCTGTTGATGAAGATAGTGCCAACCCAGGATACGATGAGATGCTTCAGCCGTAATAATCCCGATGAGATGCTTTTCCTGGCTCATTACAGGCAGATGATGGCAATGGTTTTCCTGCATTAGTTCGAGGGCTTGATTTAGCGTTGCGTCTGGTTGGGTGGTGATCGGCGAGGTCGTCATGATATCTGCGGCAAACATCATTAATTCTCCTGAGCATAAACGCAGAGACACGACCCTTTTAAGGCCGTGCCTAAAAGACGCAATGTTGGTGAACAGCGTTTATATGGGGCTAGTGACGTGTTCGCTAAGGCCGATGACCATTCTGAAAATGTCGGTTTCCGTCAGGATTCCCACCAATATTCTGTCCTCATCAACAACGGGCAAGGCACTAAACTTGTGGTCGATCATCATGCGGAGGACATCCGTTATCAGATCATTGGGACGCACAGTGATGACTTTGCGCGTCATGATTTTTTCAACCGTAAGCTGTTCCCACAGATAATTCAATTCCCAGATGCTCAACGCCGTTGCATCCGACGGGCTGGCCTCACGAAGATCACCGAGGCTGAGAATGCCGACCAAGCGATGATGATCGACGATGGGCAGATGACGGATGTGCATTTCGCGCATTTGATGCTGCGCCGTACTCACAGAGGTATCCAGCGGGACAGAGATCACCGGATGCGTCATCCAATCCTTAACTTTAATATCCTTAAACATGAGCCACCTCCTGCGTATAATTTTTCGTTACGCGGATTGCAACATGACAAAACACTTGATTAACATTAGGCACACGATGCACGATGGACTCAAGGTCGCGGCAGTCCTCGGCTGTGGGGACGAGGCCGCGCAGGATCACGAGGCCGCCTACTAACGCAATCACCACAACATCACGGCGGAGCGCAGGTTTTTCGTGCAGGATAGCGCGAACAACCTCAATTTGCAGATGATCGTCCGAAGCATTGGTTTGCATAGCCATTTTCCTTGCTGTTGATCGTTATATGCTTACTCTATGACGACCAAAGAAAACAAAGGTACTATGACTTTTGTGACAATAATCACGTTCTATTACGCCAGCGGAATCTTGAGCGTGACCGTTGTGCCGTCTTGGGGTGTCGTTTGTACCGTGATTTTGCCGCCATGAATGCGCGCCCGCTGCTGAATATTCCGCAGCCCAAGCCCTTCGTGTAGACTGGCATCTTCCGGGTTAAAGCCAGTGCCATTATCACTCACGCTTAGGGTGAAGATGGATTCCTTCTGTGTTGTTTGAATTTTGAGTGTAGTGGCATTCGCATGGCGTACCACATTACTCACCGCTTCTTGTGTGATTTGGCATACTGCTTCAAAAACAGGTGCGGAGAAGGGAGGTTGACGATCTGGGGCCTCAATTTGGACGGACAAGGTTTCTGGGATATAAAGCCGCGCCATAATATCTTGCAAACAGGCTTTAATCGTTTTTTGCTGGTAGGTGCTGGTCTTAAGGTTAAGGATATAGCCGCGAATATCTTCAATCACCTGATCGAGGTTGCGAATCGAGTCGGCAACACCGCTTTCGGTGATTTTGTTCGACAGGCGCATCAGTTGTAACTGCATCCCAATGGCATAGAGCGATTGAATAATGCCATCATGGAGTTCCATGCCGACGCGCTCACGTTCTTCCAGCAGGGTCAACCGTTGATGCTGCTCACTGAGTTGCGAACCAGCAATTGCCAGCGCCGCATAACCCGCTAATGCTTCTACCCACCACTGATCCTGCTCATCGAAAGGCAGCCCATCCATGCGATCACACAGATACAGCATCCCGAATAGCTGCGCCCCAGTTTGAATCGGTACACCGAGCAAGCTCGTCATCTTAGGATGATTCGCTGGAAAGCCCATGCTGCGCGGGTGTTTTTGCATTTCTGGCACAAGCAGCGCCTTGCGCTCACGCATAATTAAACCGAGCAGTCCCTTACCCACGGGATAATGCCCAATCGCATGGATTTGTTCCTCGCTCATGCCTTCGGTCTTAAAATATTTAAGGCTGCCGCTGCCGTCTGGTACGCCAAGCGCCGCATATTTGGCATGGACGACTTGCTTCGCGACTTGCGCGATACGTTGTAGGACTTCTTCAAGCGTACCCGCCTCAGCCGCATACATCACAGCCTCAGCGATCTCTTTAAGGCTGATGAGGATGATGTTCACATCTTTTGCGTTATTTTGGTCAGTAGTTGTCATAGGTCAATACAGATATAATTGAGCTGTTATTTCTATTCTACCCCTAATCAAGGCATTACTGCGAGGATTTAAAGCATGTCTAAGACGGTACGTATTTTAGTTGCGGACGATCACGCGGTAGTTCGGGCGGGGCTGCGGGCGCTGTTGGAGCGACGTGAGGATTTTCGTGTAATTGCTGAAGCCGCAACTGGGGAAGAAGCGATTATGCGCGCCTTGGAATGGCATCCTGATGTGATCGTGATGGATATTCGGATGCCGGGAATTTCAGGAATCGAGGCTACACGCCAGATCATCGAAAAACTGCCCGATTCACGCATCATCATTTTGACCTCTTACGCCGAGGATGATTTACTCTTCGCGGCGATACGTGCCGGGGCTGTGGGGTATGTCTTAAAACGCATCGGCGACAATGACTTGGTGAATGCTGTCGAGCGCGTCAGCCGGGGTGAATCGATGTTGGATCCGGCGATGACGGCGACTGTTTTTGATCAGATGAAAAAAGCGCAAGAAAGCCAGCAAGCCGCCGCTTTCAACGGCCTGACCTCACAAGAGATGTCCATTCTAGGACTGATCTCTCAAGGGCTGACGAACAGGCAAATTTCGGTGCGACTTTTTATCGGAGAAGGCACAACGCGCAATTATGTCAGCAGTCTTCTCTCAAAGTTGAACTTGTCTAACCGTGCGGAAGCGGCTGCCTATGCCATTCGCAACGGCATCCAAGAGATTCTGCCGCCCAATAACAAACACTGATAGCGCACCTAATTTTGGCAAGCGCGGAATAAATCCATCCGAAAGACAATGGGCGTAATCTCTGATGCGCCCCAAAATGCCGCGCGCCCACTTGCCCAAGTGTTGTCTTCAACACTGTTGATAAAAGTCCCGTTGATATACAGGTCAAATTGTGACCCAAACGAATCAATGCGGAGCGTATTGGGGGCATTATTGCCTGTTTGGAGGGCATCTGTGTTTTCCCACGCAACGAGGTCAATATATATTTCGCCATCCCAACGGGCAATACGATAAGCTCCATCCCCACGAATCATGAAGGCTAAAAATCCGTTTTCGCCCTGATAGCGCAGCCATAAACCCATGCGTGATGTTTCGTCACTAAAACTGGGACTTCTGATAACTGCGCCAATGCTGGCATCAGTAAAATCAACGCCGCGTAAAGACCCCCAAGAAACCGCTTCTTCGCTGCCGGGTGTTTGCCCCAGCGCGATTTCATAAGCGCCGCGTTCAATCCGAACAATGGATCGATTGCCTCTGCCGAGAAACCAATCATTCTGGGTGGTGTTCGTCTCAAAATCATCCTGGACGATCACGTCACAATTTGGGGCAATATTTTCTCCGGGCGGTGGGGGTTGATTTCCCGATGATCTACTTTCTCCCGGACGCGGCGCGACGTAATAGACTTCCGAGTCGCCTTCGGCAATCCAGCCTTCTAACACACCACCGCCGTAGCTAATCCGATACCAAGCGTAGCCTTCGTTGCAGCGTGGGCCTTCTACAACGCTAAAGCGCTCATTGACCTGAATCTGATCAATGCGTGGGTTATTCGTGCCGGGTCCGCTGCGGACGTTGACGGGACGGCGATCATCGTCAAGCACGAAACCTTCACTACCCGCAAATAAGCGCGAGGGCGGCGCACCTTCGCAGTTTATCAGCGGTGGGGGAGTCGGTGGCAGATTCGCGGTTGGCGTAGCGCGGTCAGCCAATGCACGGGCTGTCGCCGTGACGTTACGAATTACTTCGGTGACGCGGAAGTTGGCGGTAGCCTCCAAATCTGGGGTCGCGCTGGGGAGAGTCGTCGGTGAGGGCGTGACGGTAGATGTTGGGCTAGATGTCGGCGAGGGGGTAATCGTGCGCGTGGCACTTGGCGTGACTGTAGGTGTCGTTGTCGGCGAGGGTGTGATCGTGGATGTCGCGCTGGGCGTAATGGTCGGTATCTCTGTCGGCGAGGGGGTGATCGTGGATGTCGCGCTGGGCGTGACTGTGAAAGTTGGTGTGCGTGAGGGTGTTTTTGTTGGGGTTGGCGTGTTAGTTGCTGTAGGTGTCCAGAGAGTCGCTGTCGCGGTGAGGTCTTCGTCATAAAGTGAAGTCAACTCAGCGCGAAGTGTTTGTGTGATATTGGGTGTAGGCGTTGCCGTCCACGCTGTCGCCGTTTGGGTCAAAATCGCGCCGCGTGTAATTTGGGCGAGGGCGCGGGGTGCGAGTGTATTGGTCGGACTTGGTGTGCGCGTCGGACTCGGCGTTGGGGTACGGGTTGGCGTAGTGGTGCGCGTGGGCGTATCGGTTGCCGCCGCGATTGCTGTTTCTGTCCCGGCGACCTGCGCGATCCTCTGGGCTGTCTCAGTGAGGGAGACTTCATCCTCGCCGCCGACTTCACTCAGCAAAAAAATGCCCCCGCCGACAACGAGTAAAACGATCAGGGCGACGATCCAAACCAATGGATTCTGGCCTTTTTTCGCCAGAAGTTCCGTCGGCATCGTCGCAGGTTTTGCGCTGGAGGTGTAAGCAGGCAGGCTAGAACCTGGGGTCGGTGTGATGGTTGGGCCGTCCATCATGCCCGAACTGCTCACCTTAACGGGCGGAATGACTTGTAACAATTGTTTTTGCGGCAGCGGCGTGACGAAAAAGCCCGTTGGTTGGCTTTGCACTCCATTGATAGAAGCGGCGAAGGATTCCGCGAAGGTCGTCATACTGGGGTAGCGGTCTGCCGGGTCTTTGGCAATCGCCCGTTTTAAGACATTGCGCGTGGCCTCCGGTAAATCGGGACGAAAGACCGTCAGCGGCGTAGGTTCTTCGTTCAGATGCTTGTGCATGAGCGCGAAAGGGGTATCCGCTTCAAACGGTAGATGTCCGGTTAAGGTGTTATAAGTGAGAATGCCGAGCGCGTATTGATCGGCGGCGGGGGTCAGCACATCACCGCGCCATTGTTCGGGAGCCATGTAGGAGGGTGTTCCTAACGCCATCCCCGTTCCGGTCAATCCGCTGGTAGCAGACATCAACTTGGCGATGCCGAAATCAACGAGAAAAGCCGTGCCTTGCTCATCGAACATGACGTTGCTGGTCTTAATATCGCGGTGGATGACTCCCCGCGCATGGGCGTAATCGAGTGCGCTGGCGAGTTGTCGCAGAATGGCGACGGTTTCTTCCAGCGAAGGCAGTGGACGGCCTGTATCGCGGCTGTGTTGCAAGCGTTCAGCCAGTGAGCCGCCCGCCAGCATTCGCATGACGACATACGTCACGCCATTTTCCACGCCGTAATCATAGACGGCGACGATATGCGGATGTTCCAGCGAGGCGGAGGTTTTGGCTTCGCGGTTAAAGCGCTGAATATAATCGTTATCGGTGACGAGCGAGGCACTAAGGACTTTGACAGCAACAAAACGCTCTAAATTCACTTGATAGGCACGATAAACCGCGCCCATGCCGCCCACACCGAGCAGTTCTCGCAGTTGATATTGCCCTAAAGACTGACCCGAAAAATTTTGTATGCTCAAGTGTCGCTGCCTATGGGGGACTCGCCGATATATGCCGGAGTATAGCCTACCGCGTGTAAACGGCAAAGTTAGGGTACTTTAACCCATTATAGTCAAGATCGTCTAAGCTTCTAAAAATTTTTGAGCCGGAGAGACGCGGAAGTAAAACCATGAAAGTCGTTCAATTTTTTAACCGTCGCCAAGTGGAAGCAGCGGGTGACGGTTTTGGGATTGATGCCATACTGCCTTGCTAGGCTTCTTTTTTTATGCTCGCTTGACTATTTTGGATTGCGCGACGGACTGTCTCTGTCGTGGTGGCGCTACCGTGAAGTACCCGTTCCATCATACTCTGGGACTAAACATCTAGTTACCCAAAGCATCAGGACTATTTTACAAGAAATTCTCTTGGCGTTTTCTGTGTCTCTGTGTTCCAATTTACGCTACAATGCGTATCGCTAAAAGCTAACTGCTAATCGCTGAAAGCTAAAAAATCATGCAGCCTATTTATGAATTCGGCGGCGCGGGGCCGATTTTGCACGTCGCTGTCGCCAATGGCTTCCCGCCGGAAGTCTATAAACCGCTGATTTGGCCTATGACGGGGCAGTTTTGTGTTGTCAGTTTGCCACCGCGTGCGCTCTGGCCTGACGAAACACCGCCTGAAAAACTCGCCAGTTGGCGCGATACAGTGGCGGTTGACCTGTTGCAAGGTATTCGGGACTATAATTTGCAAGATGTCGTCGCCGTTGGGCATTCCTTCGGCGCGATTGCGACAATTTTAGCAGCAGTCGCCCAACCGCATCGCTTTAAAGCGCTCATTTTGCTTGACCCAACCATTCTGACACAAACGACGCTATGGATATACAACTTAAATGCGCGGTTGGGCAGTTACGGCAAAAATCCATTAGCGGAACGGGCGGGTAAACGTCGTGATCGCTTTGAAAGCACGGAAGCCGCTTACGAAAATTTTAAGCCCAAGCGCCTTTTTGCGGATTGGCCGGATGAAACCGTGCGCTTATATGCAGAGGCAATGCGTCCTGCGCCGGATGGCGAAGGCGTGATGTTGGCGTGGCCTAGAGCGTGGGAAGCGTATTACTTCAACACCCTCTACACCGGAATCTGGCGTGATCTGCCCAAACTGCGCGGTAGAATGCCGATTTTGTTGATTCGGGGCGCGACCAGCGATACTTTTTCCGCTGCCTCCGCAGCCCGACTAAAGCGAGTTTTGCCTGAAATCACCTATGTGGAAGTCCCCGGTCACGGGCATTTGTTCCCGCAATCCGCGCCGAATGAGACACGCAAGCTCATTCAGGATTTTATAGGGAGACTTCCTAAACAAGAATAAAATTCATGATAATTTGACATTCACCAGACTCCTTTTCAGTAATACGATGTTAAAATCTATAAATTACTTAAAAGGAGACTTCCGGCATGTCACAACGATCAAAACGTAAACAAGAACGGGAAATGCGCCGTACCATTAATGAGGGGGCAGGCCTTGTGACCAGTATAGTCGCCCTTTTTATAGGCTATTCGATGTTTACAACAGCCACAATTTACGATCCCCTCACACAACAATTTGGCATTTATGCGTTGGTCGTTGTGGTGTTTGTCGCAATGATGGGAGGTATCGTAGTTGGCGGTCTTTTTTCCGGCATCCTCAGCAGCATTTTAATAAAAAATGTTCCAGCAGCTAAAGCTGATACGTCATTTATGTTTGATGATATGCCTTTGACGAGCCTTTCGCCGACGGATTTTGAAAGAGAAGTCGCCCGATTGATCGAAAATCTTACACGCCGAAAAACGGTTGTATGCGGCGGCAAAGGCGATGGTGGAATTGATATTAAAGTCTACGGGGCGCAAGGAGATTTAGTCGGTATCGTCCAGTGTAAGCGGCTGTCATCGCATAAACTCGTCCCACCCGCCCGTATCCGCGAATTAAACACGGTCAAGCACCAAAGCCAAGTGAACACGGCCTATTTGGTGACTACAGGGCGATTTAGCCCGGACAGCCTCGAACTTGGTAAAAAATTAGGCATCCGGCTGATCGGTGGCGAAGAACTACAAAAAATGCGCTCTAAAGCAAATACTATCGTTGCAGAAAAGTGATGAACTTTGTCCGCAAGTAGGAGTGAACCGACAATTCACCCCTACAAAAATATACAAAAATTACCTTGTTGTATGTTCTAGCGGCTAAAACGCCAGTGTCCAACCTTCGCGGTCAGCTTGTTCTTTGGTATAAGCCACGCCACTCACCTTAAGCCCCTCTTTGTTCAAGAGAGTGATAATGCCGCCTTTGTTACCAAGCTGAACGGTTTGCGGCAGCACAATCACCAGCACAGCACCAGCCGCAATTTTGCCGCTTAACGGATGTTTGCGTTTGGCTTTATCCGCCAGCGACCATCCATTGAGATCAATTTCATCAGGCGACGTGTTCAAAATTGTCACCGTCTCACGTTCTGGCTGACCGCCAATGGGATTAACCATCGCGGCGATGATGCGAATCACGCCATCTGGTTCACCCGGTTGTCCGCCCGGTAGAGGAGTCGGTGTAGTACCGATTGGGATTGTATGTCCGGTCACGTCGTCCGTATGCCATGCCTGCGATTGGAACTTCAAGAAAATGGCGACCCAACGCTGCTGCTCTGGAAAGTGAATCAACAGCCCGCCATCTTGCCATACCCCATCATCGCCCTTAAATTGAGCCGAGTTCCCCTGATTCATGTGGATGTCATGGATGCCATTGCCGGGCAAAAAGCCGAAAATTTTGTCTTTGATCGTCGGTTCGGTCTTCCACCGTTCCCCAAAAGCGTACACCAGCGCATTTTCATCGCCCATTGCCTGCTGGATGATGCTGTCGATAGCTTCGTTCAGATCGTTATTTGGCCCCGGTATATCAAACGGCAGCGGGATCATCTGTGTGCGATCAAACAGATTGCCACGAATAAAATCGAGCGCTGCCCCGCCCGGCTGCGACGGTAGTTGGGTAAAGCCGATAGGCAAATCAACCAACGAATCGATGATCGGATGCTGAAAGCGATCAATTACCAGATATTCCAATTCCGACGGGCTGAGTTTCGACTGGACGTTCACCGCGATGCGATAATCAGTCGTATCGTCCACGATATGCACTTGATAATGCGCGTTGGCTTGGGTTCCCAGCCGCCGCCCGATGGGTCGTCCTTTGAGTACACCATAATGCTTGAGGGACATAGCACATCCTTTTTCATTGGCTATATCTTCATTATGGGATGATTTACAGATCGCGCTACGCCCCTATTTAGGGGGTAATGAGATTCACCAAAGTTTGTTGACACCCGCCACAAAATCATGTTATGCTCTGCCCGTAGTGATAAATACTTCCTAGCAGGAGGCACGAAAATGCAATTTATGACCCTTCACATACCGAACATCGCTCTTAGCGCATTTGCCGGATGCGAACTGCCCGCCTGCTAGAACCCTAACTTTTCTTCCAGTCGGTCAATTCCGCAGTCACGGCAGCGCTTTCGGCGCATGATTTCCTCGTGGCTGTTTTGTGATTCCGGCTAACCGCCTCCCTCCGACGATGTAATTAGGAGCGAGACGCGCCCCGCCCCACCAAAGGCGTATAACCCACAAATAGCGAACAGCCATGAGATGACTCTCGTGGCTGCTTTTATTTACTGGAAAGGAGGTGATCGCCATGCCTGTAACGCGCACATCAATAGTTTCACCAGTTACACCATTCGATCATGCACAGAGGGAAAACAAAATGGATATGTACACCAATCAAGGTGTCGTCTTTAAAAAAAGCACGGGAATCTATCACCTTCATGCTGAAGATGAAAAAACCGTTATCTGCACCATCTCCAACCGACTGCGGAAACGCCTGATCTACCCTGAACGGGATGCGACTTCCCTATCATGGTTTCGCGTTGTTGATGTCGAAGATATTCAAATGGTCGATCCGGTTGCCGTCGGCGATCAGGTCATTTTTACCGATGCCAACGATGGCACAGGGGTCATCACCGAAATTCTGCCGCGTAAATCGCAGCTAACGCGGCGGGCAATGGGCAGCAAAGCGCTGGAGCAAGTCATCGTCGCCAATGTGGATCAGATCGTGACGGTCATCGCCGCTGCCCAGCCCAAGCCGAAATGGAATATGTTGGATCGCTATCTCGCCAGCGCAGAAGCGTCCGACATTCCTGCCACCATCGTCATTACGAAGCTAGATTTGGTGCGCGGCAAGAAAACCGAACGTGAAGTTATGGATGTCGCGGATGATTACGCCGCTATCGGCTACACCGTCCTGCTGACCAGTGCGGCAGATGGACAAGGTGTAGGCGCGGTCAAGCAGATTCTCGCCGGAAAGCTCTCAGTGCTAATCGGCATGTCCGGTGTCGGTAAATCGACCCTCTTGAACGCCATCCAACCTGAATTAGGTCTAAAAGTGGGCGAGATTAATACCAATATCGACAAAGGCCGCCATACGACGACTCATCTGGAAATGTTCGCCTTAGAGTGCGGCGGCAGCATCGTGGATACACCCGGCATGAAATTGTTTGGCCTGTGGAATACTGAGTCGGAAGATATTCCCGGCTTATTCCGTGAATTCGCGCCTTATGACGGCAAATGCAAATTCGGCGCAAGCTGCACCCACGCGCATGAACCGGGCTGCGCCATCAAAAAAGCCGTCGAAAAAGGTGCGATCAGCCAACGCCGTTATGACAGCTACATTCACCTGCGCGAGTATATCTACGCTGAGGAAAAATAATGACCATATCGGATTTTCATACCCAAGATGCCCTTGTACAGGCGGCACGGTTGGATGTATTGGCACGGCAGGCGCTTAATGCGTATGGGCTGGCAGACGCGACTTTTACACTTGCGGCTTATACCAATAACGCGGTTTATCGGGCGGATGCAGGCGATCAATACTATGCGCTGCGGATTCACCGCCCCGGTCATCGTCAATTAGCGTGGATTGAGTCCGAGTTGCAGTGGTTGAAATTTCTCAGCCATGAAACGCCTTTGATCGTGCCGCATCCCGTCAACGACATTTATACAGGGACATTAGAGGGTGTGGAGAGGCCGGTGTATTGTGTGTTATTCGACTGGATTGAAGGCGAAACTGGCGCGGCGCGTGAACTCACTTTAGGCGAAATCCGCGCAGTTGGTGGATTTTGTGGCTTGCTGCATCACTACAGCGCAAAATTTATCCCGGCAGGCGATTTTGAGCGCCCGCGCCGCGATTGGGTTGGGCTTTTCGGGAACGAATCGGACTATGCCCACGACTCATTTAATGATGAGCAGCAGGCCATCATAACGGAAACAAGTCAACAGGTACGCGAGGTCATGAATAGTTTAGACAATCAGCCAAATAACTTTGGCCTCATCCATGCCGATTTAATCGCCAAGAATCTGTTTTTTCAGGAGGGGCAGGTCGGCGCAATTGATTTTGATGACTGTGGTTATGGCTATTTTCTCTATGACCTCGCGCCGCTGCTGTGGTTCGCAAGAACTGAACCCGGATATGCCGATCTGCGTAAAGCCCTATGGGAAGGCTATACCGCCGTCAGGCCGCAGCCGGAAAGTCATTTTGCGCTGCTGGAAACATTTGTCGCGGCGCGGCATGTGGCCTCGTGTCGCTGGATTATCGGCAATCAGGAGCATCCCGCCATTCGTGGGCATGTGCCGGAAATTATTGCCACCCGTATCGACGAATTACGTCACTTTTTGAAGTATGGAGTCATGCAAACAGATGCTAACCATATTTAAGCCGGAATATATGTTCACGATCACGCACGAACCGGATGGGGACTATCGCAAGTATCTGGAACGTCGTCTGCGTCCTTATCGTGCCGCGCCGTCGATGTGCGCCAAAGGCAATGCGTTGTCACTCGACATCAGCCTTGATGACGATGAAGGCGATGTAATGGCGGGTCTGGCGGCGCTGACCCGTAATGGACAGGTGTATATCGACCTGCTTTGGGTGCATGACTGCTTACGCGGGCAAGGCATCGGGCGGCGTTTGATGCAAATGGCTGAAGCAGAAGCCATCAAACGCGGCTGCGCTTTAGCTTATGTCAGTGTGGGCGAAAGCGCCTTAAATTTCTATCAAAAGTTGGGCTACACCGTTTCCGGCAAATTACAAGATTTCCGGGGCGGACAGTCCTTCTACTATCTACAAAAACCATTGGCGCGGGAAGACTCCGCCCAGAAAGACCTTGCATAACGATGTTGTCGTTTAAGAAAATGGATGCCTATCGCATCTTTCTGATCTATGGCTTTATGATGGATTTCTGCCTGACCGTCATCTGGACGCTGGCGACCCTCTATCTGATTCGGGAGGTAGGCTTGGATCCACTGCAATTGGTACTGGTCGGTACAGCGCTGGAAATCAGCGCGTTCACCTTTGAGATTCCGACGGGTGTTATCGCTGATGTCTACAGCCGCCGCCTCTCGGTCATTCTCGGCGCATGTATACTCGGCATTGGGTTTATGATCGTCGGGTTAACCGCATCATTCGGCGTGATTTTATTGTCGCAAGTCATCGCCGGATTAGGATATACCTTTATCAGCGGTGCTGGAACAGCATGGCTGGCGGACGAAATCGGGGAAGAAGCCGCCGGGAAAGCGTATATTCGTTCCTCACAAGTTGGGCAGATAGCGGGTTTACTGGCGATTATAGTGAGCGTCGCGCTGGCTTCAATCACATTGGCGCTGCCGATCATCATCGGTTCGGGTCTTTTGATACTCACCGCCTTCTTTTTAGCGCTGTTTATGCCGGAAGACGGTTTTACACCTGCACCCAAAGAGGAGCGTGAAACATGGGGCGCGATGCAGAGGACATTTACCGACGGCATCAAAGCGGTGCGAGGCCGTCCGGTGTTGGTGACATTGCTCATCATCGGCGTGATTTATGGCGCGTATACTGAAGGTTTTGACCGTCTGTGGCAGTTCCATGTGCTGAATAACTTCACGCTGCCCTTTATCGGCGACGTGAGCGAGGAAGTTTGGTTCGGCGTGATCGGCATCATAGGCTCGCTCATCGGCATGGTCTTTACCGAATTTACCCGGCGGCGGGTGGAAACCTCGAATTCACGCAGCTTGGCGCGGGCGTTATTCATCATTAATGCGCTGTTGATTACCTCGGCGGCGATCTTCGCGCTGGCGCAGAGTTTCGCCTTTGCCATGATCGCCTTTTGGATGATCGGCCCCCTGCGCGGCTTGAATGGGCCGTTGCAGTCGGCATGGATTAATCAAGGGCTTGACCCCAAAGTCCGCGCCACAGTGAATTCTATGAATGCCCAATCCGACGCGATTGGGCAGATGGCAGGCGGCCCCGGCATTGGCTTAATCGGGCGCATATTTGGTGTGCGCGTGGCGCTAGTGCTGGGGGCTGTCATTCTCTCGCCCGTACTACTGCTTTATGGGCGTAGATTAGGCGGTGAAGAAGCGCTCTTAGAGGAAGCAGCCGTTATCGATATTGAAGCCGCTGTTTAAGTCCTGTTTGAACCACAAAGACACTAAGAACACGAAGAAATACATCTTTTACTCCCTTTGCGAACTTTGTGCCTTTGTGGTTAATTCTGGTTTTTTGTGCCGCAATTTTGTGCCAGATGAGAAACTAAACGCCATTGCCTAATACCAATAAGACCACGCACTTCCATTCTGCCGCCAATCTGTGATACAATTCACAGGTTGCATAAGGACATCGAACTGCGACGTACAGCACTTCTTCTGTACTGCCCTGGGGACAGTTGTAGCTGGAAAGCCACGACAAGCGCGCAAAGCGCAATCATTAGGTTTAACCGGGAAAGCACAGAAGCGATGGGGACGACCAACACCACGTTGGCAACACCAACAAAGATGTTGGCATCATTAGCGTAACCGTTGACACTTTCAACGCCATCGCTGACATCATCAGCTTAAGCGAAGCGGCTTCGCCCGGCACACATTTAAACCTAACCGATTAATTAGTCCACAGGGAATTCCAAATGACTGAAAATTTTAACGACTTCGGCTTGCGAGAAGAAATCTTGCAGGCAATCAATGAATCTGGCTACACCGAACCTACCGCCATCCAAGTGAGCGCTATCCCGCTGCTGCTGCAAGGCCGCGATGTGGTGGGGCAAGCCCAAACCGGCACGGGTAAAACCGCTGCGTTTGGCCTGCCCATGCTCAATAACCTGGATGTCGATGCACCCGGTATTCAAGCCCTGATTCTTACCCCAACTCGTGAATTGGCAGCCCAAGTTTGCAACGCCATTTTTGAATATGGCAAGCATCGCGGCATCCGCGTGATGCCCATCTACGGCGGCATTTCGTATACACGCCAAGAAAAACGGCTGGAACGCGGCGCTCAGGTCGTCGTCGGCACACCAGGCCGCACGATTGATATGATGAATCGTGGGGCGCTGGATTTTAGCACCGTCAAGTATCTCGTCCTCGATGAAGCCGATGAAATGCTCAAAATGGGCTTTATCGACGATGTTGAGACGATTTTTAAAAGCGTCCCGGCGGAACGCCAAACTGCGATGTTTTCCGCCACGCTGCCCGATGCCATCCGCCGTTTAGCAGATCGTTATATGCACGATCCGGTTGCTATCACCATCGAGCGCAAGCAGATTACGGTTTCGCTAATCGAACAGCGGCATTATATCGTCCATGAAGAATCGAAACTGGCAGCACTTTCACGTTTGCTGGAAACCGAAGACCTCAAAAGCGCATTGATCTTTACCCGTACCCGTGCAGGCTCGGCGGAATTGGCGGAATCCCTGCTGGAACGTGGCTTTGTGGCGGATGCGCTGCATGGTGAACTGAACCAAGCGGCGCGTGAGGCAGTTTTGCGTCGTTTCCGCAACGGTCAGCTTCCGATTTTGGTTGCGACGGATGTTGTGGCGCGTGGTGTGGATATTGACGATGTTTCGCACGTCTTTAACTACGACATGCCCTATGACTCGGAAGATTATGTCCACCGTATCGGGCGCACCGGACGCGCCGGACGCACAGGTATCGCCATTATGCTGGTGACACCGCGTGAACGCCGCCGTTTGCAAATGCTGGAAAACTTCATCAAGCGCCCCATCGTCCGTACCGAACTGCCCAAGTTAGAAGCCGTCCGCGCACGCCGCGATCAACGCTTTACCGAAGGCGTAGACGCTTTGCTCGCATCTGAAGGCGAAGAATTGCTGCAGGAAGTCGCGTTGGTCAATCAATTGATCGAAGCGGGTTATGATGTCAATCAAGTGGCGGCGGCAGCGATGCGTTTGGCACGGGCGGATGAATATCGCCGTCCGGTTGAGCATATGCGCCCCATCCGTGAGGAAAGCCGCGACAGCAGCGGCCCCCGCCGTGACTATAATGACCGTCCCCGTTACGAAAATGGAAACGGGAACGGAAATGGGAACGGCAGCAATGGCAAGTTCAACAGCAAAAATGGCAAGTATGAAGGCGGGCGCAGCGAAGGTGATGCCTCACGTCGTCCGCGCCGCGATAACAGCGTGGTGGAATCCGGCATGGTGCGCTTGATGATCGACGTAGGCAAGAATCAAGGCATTCGCCCTGGTGATGTCGTCGGTGCGATTGCGACGGAAGCTGGAATCCCCGGCAAGTCCATCGGCGCGATTGACATCCGCAACGACGCGACCTATTTTGACGTGAAGGCCGACCAAGTGGATCGCGTATTGTCCCAGATGAAACGCGGCAAGCTGCGTGGTCACGCCATCAACCTCACCCGCGTGAGCTAAACGCGGAAGGTTGAACCCTAGAGACAAAAAAGACACAGAGCATCATTTCTGTGTCTTTTGTTTTCCGATACAAAGAGTCGCTATCTTCAAAATTTGCGCCAAGTGTATAATCAGCGTGTTTATCGGCGCTTATTTGTGGATTTTTATGGTGCATATTCGCTGGATTTTTATGGTCGTGACTCTCGTTTTGCTTTCCGCCTGCAATTTACGCAGCGAACCGCAGGAAGCCTTCAACGCCACAATCGCACCGACAAGCCAAAGCGCCCCGCTCTACAGCGCCACCCCTTCGCTGCCGCCGACAGAAACAACGACATCCACACCCGAAGTCACCTTCACGCCTAGTGCAATACCGACAGAAACACCTACGTTTACACCTGAATTTTCGCCCACGCCGTCCAATACGCCGCTCCCTTCCGCGACATTAGCGCTGCTCACGCTCACGCCAGCCATCGCGCAAAATGCGCCAGCTACTTATGTCAATCCACCAGCCGATTTTAGCCCCAATTCCGGCTGGAGCTGCGATGATTTCCCGTGCGCGGACGACATCGACGGTTTTATGCAGCGGATTCGCGTTCCAGCGGGTTTTGCGTTGGAACATGTCGGGCGTTTCCCCGGTCAGCCGATGCAAATCACCTATGGGCCAGACGGACGACTTTACGCGACAGTCCTAGAAAATGGCACTCGTAACGGCGCAGTTTATGTCATGAATGCTGATGGCACGGCTATCGCATACAGTCCGACCTTTGTATCGCCCCTTGGCCTTGCTTTTCAGCCGGGGACGGATGTCCTTTATGTAAGCGCCCGTGTAGCCCCCGCTTCAATCGGGCGGCTGTGGCAAATTCAATCTGACGGCAAAATCACTTATTTGCCGATGGAACTCCCTTGCTGCTATTCATTGATAGATAACCAGCCCAACGGCCTCATTTTTGGTCCCGATGGTTATTTGTACATGGGCGTTGGCTCGCTGACCGATCATCTTGAACCCGCTGACCCGCGCACCAATGATTACGCTGATTTGCAGCCGAATGAAGCGTCCATTCTACGTATCCAACCGCATACGGGCGAACTCAGCGTTTTCGCCAGCGGGATTCGCAATCCTTATGACCTCACCTTTGATTCAACCGGGCAGCTTTACGCCACCGATAACGGCATGGTGGAAGGCGCAGGTGATCGTGTGCTGAGTATCATGGCAGGTGGTCATTATGGCTGGCCTTATTGGGGAGCGCGGGGCTGCTTTGAGTGTCCGCCAGTTCCGTATGATTTGACGATCAACGATGATCTTCTGCGTCTGCCGGACTACACCTTACCACGCGGCCTAGTCGCCTATACCGGAACGCAATTTCCGGCGAATCTGTGGGATAACCTATTCGTCGCCTTATGGAACGGTACGCCCAATGGGCAGCGCATTGTGCGGATTGATCCCCGCGCCATCACTGATCCCGCGAATTTTGTACCAGAGCCTTTTGTAACCGGATTGATTCGTCCGGTGGATATCGTCATCGCGCCGGATGGTTCGCTCGTCATCGCGGATTATGTGTATGGGCATATCTGGCGGGTGCGTTATACTGGAGGTTGACGATAGATTAGGATTAAACCCTATATCTATCTATATCCTTTAATACCCACCCAATTTATTGCCGTTAAGCAGCGCTAAATCATCAAATTCCTTGCGCGGATACCCCTGCCTTTAGGCATGGGGAGGAAGCGCAAGTTCTCCTCTTGTGTAGGCGCGGGCGAGTGTCCCCGAAGGGAAAGGGAGATTTAAGTTACCTATGGCTCTCCCTCAAAGCCTCCTCCGTTTACACGGGGAATGTCTTCCTCGACAATGTTATGCGGTGGTTTTATGTACACGACACTGGCTTAGACCCTCAACCTGTTTAATCGTGTACCGCAGAGTTCGGGGCTGGAACGTCACC
>Ga0209591_10000890_pt1 | contig 38388 bp, 30 predicted proteins | sample MAT01_FD_187207 | JGI IMG/M metagenome (GOLD analysis project Ga0209591, IMG submission 187207) | Freshwater microbial communities from Lake Fryxell liftoff mats and glacier meltwater in Antarctica - MAT-01 (SPAdes) (version 2) | ecosystem: Environmental > Aquatic > Freshwater > Ice > Liftoff... | reverse complement strand
TTCTCGATAAAGGTGTCGGTCCGCGGGATATAGGCTTCGGGCTGGTAGTAGTCGAAATAGCTGACGAAATACTCAACCGCGTTGTTGGGAAAAAATCCCTTAAACTCGGCGTAGAGCTGAGCGGCCAGGGTCTTGTTGTGGGAGATGATGAGGGTGGGCCGGCCCAGGTTGGCGATCGCATTGGCCATGGTGAACGTCTTCCCGGAGCCGGTAACGCCCAGGAGGACCTGATGTTTAACACCTTTCAACAACCCATCTGTCAACTTGGCGATCGCCGTCGGCTGATCTCCGGCGGGAGCGTAAGGGGCCACCAATTCGAACGAACGCACCATGCGGCGGAGAGTAGACGTTAACCGCAGCAAAGCGAAGCGAAGCGGGCTTCCGACGGGAGAATCTTTCTTTCCACGACTGGGCCGACTGGACTCAATTTTGGAACCTCACCGATGTTCCATCGAAGTGAGGCAGTCAGACAGCGTCTTTTTGATTCAGAAAGTTGAAATGGTATTCGCCCGCTGTCCCGGCCAGCACAGCGCGACACTTGTCGAGGGTGCGTGCCGCGATGAGGTAGCCCGCGAGCGTTTCACGCGGACTGCGGGGATATTCCTTGGTGAGGTCTTTGGCGGGGAGCTTCGGATTTGTGTTCCTGGATGACCATTCAACTGTGATGAGACATATCAACGATCTCGCCCATCCGCGATGCCGCGGGCGCGATTATCGGTGCTTCGAAGATTGCCCGCGACATTTCCGACCGCAAGCGGGCGGAGGAGGCGCTGCGCGAAAGCGAAAGGCAGTTTCGGACGATGCTAGACTCCATGTCGCCACTGGCTTGGTTTGCCAAACCCGATGGCTACATCATTTGGTACAACCGGCGCTGGTTCGAATACACTGGGACCACAATTGAGCAGATGCAGGGCTGGGGCTGGAAAAGCGTGCAGGACCCCAAGCTGCTCCCCAAAGTGCTGAAGCAGTGGAAGACCGCGATCACCTCCGGCCATCCGTTTGAGATGGCGTTTCCGCTGCGCGGAGCCGACGGGCGCTTCCGAGAGTTCCTGACGCGCGTCTACCCCCTGAAGGATGCGGAAGGGCGGGTGTTGCAGTGGTGCGGGACCAACTCCGACATCAGCGAGCTCAAGCAGATGGAGTACAACCTGGCAAACAAAAACGAGGAACTCCAAAACGCCAACGCCCTACTCGTGTCGATCAGTCAAGAGCTTCGGGTCAGCAATGAGTAACTGGAAGCGCGAGTCATGGCGCGCACCTCCCAACTGCGGGCGTTTGCTGGCGAGTTGACCCAGTCGGAAGAACGCGAGCGGCGGCGGATCGCCCAGATCCTTCATGATGCGATCCAGCAACTACTGGTTGGAGCTCAAATGTACCTGGAAGTCGTGCTCGACCACACAGAGGCTGGGTCGTTCCAGATGGAGTTGCAACGGGCCAAACAGATCATCGAAGAATCCGGCCACCTGGCGCATGAGCTGAGTCACGAGCTGAGTCCGTTCGTTCTGCACACGGAGGGATTGGCGGCGGCGCTGAAATGGCTCGCGAGGTGGATGGGCACCAACCACCGTTTGCACGTCTGCATGGAGGTCAATCCCACCGCCGAACCAGTCGAAGAAGACGTTAAAATCTTGCTCTACCAATCGGTGAGGGAACTCCTCTTCAACGTGGTTAAGCATGCGTGCGTCAAACGCGCCCGAGTGAGGATGGCATTGGGCCCTGAGAATCACTGTGAAATCCCCGTGAGCGACCAAGGCAAGGGTTTTGATCCAACGAAGGTCCGGCCCGGACATGAAACCAGCGCCGGTTTTGGTTTGTTCAGCATTCGCGAACGGCTCCAATTGCTGGGCGGACAGATGCAAGTGAAGAGTGCCCCGGGCCAGGGGAGCCGGTTCCGGCTGATCGCCCCGCTGCACGAACTGCCGCAGCCCAAGGCGGAGCCAGCCCATGGGCGCTCCCGTTTGCAGCGCGCGGAATTAGCACTCGTCGCGAAGCGGTCGCCAGGGAGGAAGCAGACTGGCGCGGCGGCAGCCACCCGGGCCGGTCGATCCAGAATTCGCATTTTATTGGTGGACGACCACAGGGTGATGCGGGACGGGTTGGCCGCCCTCCTGGCGCAGCACCCAGACATTAAAGTCGTCGCCGTCGCTTCCGACGGCCAGCAAGCCATCGAGCAAGCCCGGAGGCTCCAGCCAGATGTCATGCTCATGGATGTGAGCATGCCCCGAATAGACGGCATCGAGGCCACGCGCCGAATTACAAAGGCGTGGCCGCGCATCAAGGTTATTGGCCTCACGATGTGCGAAGACGACCCCCGTCATTGCGCCATGCTCAAGGCCGGGGCGGTGAAATGCCTTATGAAGAGCGGGCCCGCTCAAGTCTTGATCAAAGCCATCCACGCCGCCGTCCCCTCGGCATCTGTCGCGCGTTCTGGCAGGGACAAGAGAAGCGTCCGCAAGGCGTAACTCCCGTCGAGTTCGTTCGCAGCGCATGATTGAACCCAACCGCTGGCGCGGCGGCCTGTCGGCGGGGCCAAGTCCTGGATGAGGACATGGGCGGGTCGGTATTCTGAACGAGTTCTGGAGCGCTTTGGATTCCCACTCGGGAGATCCTCGGCGTCCTTATGAAGGACATCGACTACCTCTGCATCCAACAGTTCCGGAACTCTGTCGAGCCTTGCGAGTCGTTGGATCGGGTCGGGTGCCGGGGATTGCGCCCCGGCACCCTCCCACACCACCGGATGTGCGGTTTTCTCGCATCCGGCGGTTGAACGCGGCCTCAGTACTTCATCTCCAGTCTCTCCCCGGACCGTCCGGACTTCACGCACGTCCCAAATCCAGTTGGATACCTTCGACTATAAACCCTTACAGCACGCGCCTCGCGTGCTGGCCGAGGCGCCCTCGCCTCGGCCGGTGCGCCACGGGTCACTGAGTGGTGGCGACTCCACGCGCACGCCGCGGACGACGGGGAAGCCGTCCGCCGCACGCGAGGGCGCGTGCGCTCGTCAAACCAACGGCATGGCGCTGCGGAAGACTCCGATGATCCGCTTGCGATTCCCGGGAAGAGACGGGTAGTCTAACTCCTGATTTCCTCCCGCATATGAAACGGACCGCAACCTCCTGGAGCCTCGCCCTGGTCGCCTGGCTGGCGCCCCAGTTAGTGGCGGGTCCGAGCAGCGCGCCTTCCGGGAAACCGGCCCGGGCGGAAATTGGTGGCGCCACGCTGCAACGATACTGCCTCGACTGTCATGACGCCGAGACCGCCAAAGGTGACTTGGACCTTTCGTCCCTGCTGAACGAACCGGCCGAACAACAGTCAGCAGCCTGGGAACAGGTCATTCGCCGCCTCGCCACGCGCCAGATGCCGCCCGCGGCCACCAAGGCGCGACCGACCGAAGCCGAGTATGAACAGGTTCTCGGCTCGCTCATCTCCCGACTCGATGCCGCGGCCCGAGCCAACCCGCAACCCGGCCGCACCGAGACGATTCGTCGCCTCAATCGCACGGAATACCAGAACGCCATCCGCGACCTTCTCTCGCTCGAAATAGACGCCACCGCACTGCTCCCCGCCGACGAGGCCAGCCACGGCTTTGACAATGTTACCGTCGGCACCTTGTCCGCGACCTTGCTGGAGCGTTACCTCAGCGCGGCCCAGAAAATCAGTCGTCTGGCCGTGGGTACGGTCCAACGGGTTCCGGGTGGCGACACGATTCGGATTCGTCCGGACCTCACCCAGGACGGATGGATCGAGGGGTTACCCTTCGGTACGCGCGGCGGCGCGGTGATTTCCTATACCTTCCCGCGAACCGGGGAGTATGAGATTGCCATCCGCCTGGCCCGCGATCGCAACGATGAGGTCGAAGGATTGCGCGAGTCCCATGAATTGCGGGTGCTGCTCAATCGCGAGGAAGTTCAGTCATTCACGATTAAACCACCGGCGGCCGGGGCCGGTCACAATGATATCGACACACATTTGAAATTCCGGCTGAACGCTCCGGCCGGTCAGCAAGCGTTGGGGGTCACCTTCCTGAAAAATCCGACGTCCCTCCTCGAGACCAAGCGTCAGCCCTACGAGGCGCACTTCAATTTCCACCGACATCCGCGACTGGGCCCAGCGGTTTATCAAATTTCCATAACCGGCCCCTGGGCGACAGCTGAAGCCGGAGAGTCGGCGAGTCGGCAGCGGATCTTCGTCGACCGCCCGGATTCAACCCGCCCGGAAGCAGCCTGCGCCCGAAAAATTATCGGCTCCACGCTCCGTCGGGCCTGGCGCCGGCCGGTTAACGCCCGCGATGTGGCGCGGATTTTCCCCTTTTACGAGGAGGCCCGCCAGGAGGGCGATTTTGAGGCCGGCATCGAGGCCGCCCTGTCCGCGATTCTCGTCAGTCGCGAGTTCCTGTTTCGGGTGGAAATTGAACCGAAAAACCTGCCCGCCGGCGCCGCTTACCCGCTCAGTGACGTCGAGTTGGCGTCGCGAATCTCCTTCTTCCTTTGGAGCAGCCTTCCGGACGAGGAACTGCTCGAACTGGCCGAACGACACCAACTTCATCATCCGAAGATTTTGGAACAACAGGTCCGGCGAATGCTCTCGGATCCTCGGGCGGCCGCGCTGACCCGGAATTTTGCCAGCCAATGGCTACAGCTACGCAACCTCGATTCGGTGTCGCCGGACGCCCGGCTTTTCCCCGACTTCGACGACAACCTGCGTCAGGCCATGCGTCAGGAAACAGAGCTGCTGTTCGAGGAAATTCGGACGAAGGATCGCAGCGTCTTGGAACTTCTGCGAACGGACCACACGTGGTTGAATGAGCGGCTGGCGAAACACTACGGGATTCCCCATGTCTACGGACCGCAGTTTCGTCGGGTCGCCCTGAACCGCACCGACCACCGGGGAGGTTTGCTCCGGCACGCCAGTGTGCTGACCGTGACTTCGTATGCGAACCGAACCTCACCGGTCCTGCGCGGCAAATGGGTGCTGGAAAACCTGCTCGGCACGCCACCGGCACCGCCACCGCCCAATGTCCCCGCACTCGACGGTGGCACCGTGCTCGAAAGTCTGGCCGTGCGCCAGCGGCTCGCGGCGCATCGGGACAAGCCGGCCTGCGCGGGATGTCACGCCGTGATTGATCCGCCAGGATTCGCCCTGGAGAATTTTGATGCCGTGGGCCGCTGGCGCGTGCGGGAAGAGGGAACCCCCGTCGACGCCGAGGGCGGACTCCCCGACGGCCAATCGTTCGTCGGGGTGGACGGACTGGAAGCGGGCTTGCTCCACCGACCCGATCTGTTTGCGACCGCGCTTACCGAGAAGCTCCTCACCTTTGCCCTCGGACGCGGCGTTGAGCCCTTCGACGCGCCGACGGTGCGGGAAATCGTCCGCGCCGCCCGGGCCTCGGGATACCCATTTTCCACGCTGGTGGCGGAACTCGTTCGCAGCCCTGCCTTCACTCAACGACAAAGCCTATGAGCACGATCATCACTCGGAGATTCCTGCCGCGCCGGACCTTTCTGCGCGGACTCGGCGCCACGCTATCCCTGCCGTTGTTGGAAGCCATGGTTCCCGCCCTCGTCGCCGAAACGCGGACCGCGGCGACCCCGGTGCGGCGCCTGGGCTACCTCTTCATGCCGATGGGAGCGGACATGCCCCGCTGGACGCCAGCGGGCGGCGAACGATTGCCGGAACTTTCGTTCATCCTGAGTTCTCTCGAACCCGTGAAAGAGCACGTCACCGTGCTCACTAACCTCGAACTCGCCAACGCCTATCCCGGGACCCACGCCACCTCGAATGCCGCCTTCCTGAGTTGCGCCCGCGCGAAGCACACGGAGAGCAACGACTATCAGCTCGGCATCACCGTGGATCAGATCGCCGCGCAACAACTCGGACGAGCGACCCAATTGCCTTCCTTGGAGCTGGCGATGGACCTGATGCAGACGGTAGGCCAGTGCGACAACGGCTACGCCTGTGTGTACCAAAACAACCTTTCCTGGTCGTCGCCCACCACGCCGCTCTCGGCGGAAGCGCACCCACGCATCGTCTTCGAAATGCTCTTCGGTGAAGGCGGTAGCCGGGCCGACCGAAAGGCCGCGCTGCGCAAACGGGCCAGTTTGCTCGACTTTGTGAAGGACGATCTAGCGCGCCTGAACCGGCAACTGGGCCCCGCCGACCGCGCCCGTGTCGGGCAGTATCTGGAAAGCGTTCGGGAGATCGAACGGCGCATCCAGAAGGCCGAAGTCGGGGTGGCCGAGAATCCCTTGCCGGACCTGGATCGGCCGGTGGGAGTTCCGGCCAGTTATACCGACCATGCGCGGCTGATGTTCGATCTGCAGGTGCTTGCGTTTCAAGGGGACATCACCCGTGTTTCCACCTTCCAACTCGCCCGTGAAACCAGCAACCGAACGTATCCGGAAACCGGCGTCACCGACCCACATCATCCGCTGTCTCACCACGGCAACGATCCGGAAAAGGTGGCGCGCCTGGCGAAGATTAACCGCTTTCACGTTTCGCTCTTCGCCGAATTTCTTCAAAAGCTCAAAGCTACCCCCGACGGCAACGGTACCTTACTGGATCACACTCTCCTGCTCTACGGCAGCGGGATGAGCAATCCTAACGTACACGACCACGTCAATCTGCCCGTCCTCGTGGCCGGCGGTGTCGCCCATGGCCTGAAGGGCGGTCGCCATCTCCGTTTCGAAAAGCCGGAGCCCCTGGCCAACGTCCACCTCACTCTGCTCGATAAAGCCGGCGTTCGACTCGACCGGTTCGCTGACAGTACGGGTAAAGTGAACGGGCTATTTGAGCCGTTAGGAATCTGACCTGAGGCGATGACTATTTCGCGCTGGCTGAAAACCGTCCTTTTGACGGCCCTGCTCACGAGTTGGACGTCTTTCGGCGCTTCCCCCTCGGCGATCGTTGACGCCGCCGAGCGGGCCGACTGGGAGCGAGTGAACACGCTGCTTGGCCAGGGTGCTTCGTGGTCGACCCCGCAGGCGGACGGAACCACTGCGCTGCATTGGGCCGTCCATCACAACGCCCTGGCGACCGTGAACGCTCTGCTGGCCGCGGGAGCCGCCCCCACGGTAACCAATCGCTACGGAGTCCCACCGCTGACGCTCGCTTGCATCAATGGCGATGACGCTATCGTCCGCGCGCTCCTAGCAGCCGGAGCAGATCCGAATACTACGCTTCGGGGCGGAGAAACGGCCCTGATGACGGCGGCCCGAACCGGCCGAATCGGACCGGTGAAGTCGTTGCTCGAGCGTGGCGCCACCGTGGACGCTCTGGAGCGCCAGGGACAATCGGCGCTGATGTGGGCGGCAGCGGATGGCCACGACGAAGTGGTCCGGCTCTTGATACAGTCCGGGGCCGATCTGAATCGTCGGCTTAAGTCCGGATTCACTGCGTTGCTTTTCGCCGCCCGGGAAGGCCGCTCCGGAGTCGTCAAAGTCCTGTTGGAAGTGGGCGCCGATCCGCTGGCAGTGATCGAACCTGAACGGAGCGGAAGCCGGCAACCCGTCAAGGGGACCAGCGCGCTCCTGTTGGCGGTCGAAAACGGCCACTTCGAATTGGCCCTGGACCTCGTGAAAGCAGGTGCCGATCCCAAGGAACAACATTCCGGTTTCACGGCGTTGCACACGGTCATCTGGGTCCGACGCCCCAATCGCGGGGACGACGAAGACGGCCAGCCGCCACCCACCGGTTCCGGCAAGCTGGGCAGCCTCGAATTCGTCCGCCAACTCGTCCGCGCCGGAGCCGACGTCAACGCCCGCCTCCAGCGCGGAGCCTCCGGACCCGGTCGACTCGCGTTGACCGGAGCCACACCCTTCCTACTCGCCTCGAAGACAGCTGACCTACCCCTGATGAAGCTGCTGGTTGACCTGGGCGCCGATCCGTCGCTGCCAAACGCGGACGGTTCCACCCCCTTAATGGCTGCCGCTGGACTCGGCTGCCTGGCCCCGGACGAGGAAGCGGGGTCGGAGACGGAATGCTTGGAAGCCGTCCGCTATCTACGGTCACTCGGAGCCGACCTCGATGGGGTGGATGCCCACGGGGAGACCGCGATGCACGGCGCGGCCTACAAGAGTTTACCCAAGATGGTGGGGTGGCTCGCGGCCAGCGGCGCCGAGGTCGGGCTCTGGAATCGGAAGAACCAGTGGGGCTGGACGCCCGTGCTGATTGCCGAAGGATTTCGCCCGGGCAATTTCAAACCCTCCGCCGAAACCCTGGCGGCCCTTCATCAGGCCTTGCGCGCGGCCGGGGTAGAACCGCCGGCATCCACCGCGCGTCCGGTCGAAGTGCGAAAGGACTATAAAGAAGGGCGGTAGCGCGCTGTAGACCGCGGAGGGCCCGCCGTGCTTATATAATATCGGGAATCACTTTGCCAGCGATCCCGGTGAGACGCACATCGAGGCCCTGGAATTTCACTGACAAGCGAGTGTGCTCGATTCCCAGCAACCGGAGCATGGTGGCGTGGAGATCATGCACATCCACCGGATTTTCCACCGCCGCATAACCGAGTTCGTCAGTCGCACCAAAGATCGTGCCCGGACGGACCCCGCCACCACAGAGCCAGACCGTGAAGCCAGCATTGTGATGATCCCGGCCGTCACCACCTTGACTCATCGGGGTGCGGCCGAATTCACCCGCCCATACGATCAACGTGTCCCGCAGCATATCCCGCTGTTTCAAATCGGTGATCAGCGCCATGCAGGCGCGGTCGACTTCGGCGGCCTTCAATTCGACGCCGTGTTTGACGCCGCCATGATGGTCCCAGTCCTTATGATAAAGCTGGATAAACCGCACGCCGCGTTCCGCGAGGCGACGGGCTAGCAGACAATTGGCGGCAAAGGAACCGTCGCCCGGTTTACAGCCATAGAGATCCAGAATCGGCGCCGGTTCCTGCGCGGCGTCCATCAATTCCGGCACGCTCGATTGCATCTGAAACGCCATCTCATATTGAGCAATTCGCGTCGCGATCTCGGGATCATCCACCACCGCGTCGTGCTGGGCGTTCAAGGCGTTGACGGCTTTCACCACGTTGTACTGACGCTCCTGTGTGACGCCCGGCGGGGTAGTCAGGTACATCACCGGATCGCCTTTGCCCCGCAGATGTACGCCTTGAAAGCGACTGGGTAACAATCCGGCCGCCCATTGCCGCGCGGCGATCGGCTGATTCTGGCCTCCCTGCCCCAGCGAGGTTAGCACGACAAATCCCGGCAGATTTACGGCGTCAGAACCCAATCCATAGACCATCCACGAACCCATACTGGGCCGGCCCGCAATCTGCGAACCGGTGTTCATGAACATGTGAGCGGGATCGTGGTTGATCGCCTCGGTGGTCATCGAACGTACCCAACAAATCTCGTCCGCGACCGAACCGATTTTGGGGAACAGTTCGCACAACTCGACACCCGATTGGCCGAACCGTTTGAATTTCAACTGCGGACCAAAACACGTGAGCTTTTGTCCCTGCAACTGCGCGATCTGTTTGCCCTTGGTAAAGGACTCCGGCATCGGCTGACCGTGCATCTCGGCCAACTTGGGCTTGTGATCGAAGGTCTCCAGATGGGACGGGCCACCCGCCATGGTCAGCCAGATCACCCGTTTCGCCCGCGGGGCGAAATGAGTCGGATTCACCACGCCCGGCCAGCGATCGGCGGGAGCCGCTGCTGCCGAGACCGCGCCCGGGCGTAGCAAGGACGCCAAGGCCAACGCGCCCACCCCCTGGGACGCGCGTCCCAAAAACACCCGCCGCGTCTGCTGCTGCTGAAGATACTGCCGGAATTCGGAGGAAGGATTCATGGCTCAGGAGCGGGTGATGGTTTCGTGGAGGTTGAGGAGCGCCCGGGCAATATCGGTCCAGGCGGCCAATTCGGCCGGATCAAGACCCTCCGGAGGCGCCGTGGCACCGACCTTCAAATAGCGGGCAGCCGCGGCCGGGTCTTGTCGATACTCGGCCAGATGGGTGTCCAATAAGGTTCGCAAAGTGGCCAATTCTTCCGGCTGAGGCGCACGGGCGAGCGTCTGGCGCCAGGCCCAAGTGAGTCGGGCCGTTTCATCCCCTGAACATTCCTGGAGAATACGGGCCGCCAAACTCCGGGCCGCTTCGACATAACTTGGGTCGTTTAACAGCACGAGTGCCTGTTGCGGGATGTTCGAGCGGTTACGTTCCGCGGCACATTCCTCCCGCGTCGCCGCATCGAAAGCCAGCATGCTGGGATGCATATAGGAGCGCTGCCACCAGGTGTAGAGTCCACGCCGATATTGCTCAGCACCACCGCTGGCCTCGTAGGAGCGTTGGGGGAAATTTAGATTCTCCCAATACCCTTCCGGCTGATACGGCCTAGCGCTCGGACCGCCAATCACCGGAACCAGCAATCCCGAAAGACTGAGGGCATTATCGCGGACGATTTCGGCCTCGACCCGCCAGCGACTTTGGCGGGCCAGTTCGCGGTTCTCCGGATCACGCGCGAGCAAATCCCGCGACACGGTGGACACTTGCCGGTACGTCTCGCTTTGAACCATCAGGCGAACCATGTGTTTGGTGTCCCAGCCCGAGTCACGAAATTCACAAGCAAGCCAGTCGAGCAGCGCGGGATTCCGCGGGGGCTCGCCCTGGGCGCCGAAGTCATCCAGCACCTTCGAAAGGCCCGCGCCGAAGAATTGTCGCCACAGGCGGTTCATTACGACCCGGGCGGTCAGCGGATTCTCCGGACCTACCAGCCAGTTGGCCAGGTCCAACCGATTCAGTCGACGCCCCTCCGTTGGGGGCGCGGACTTATCGAGAAACGCTGGTAAGGCCGGGGCCACTACATCACCGGTCTCGATCAGCCAGTTGCCGCGCGGCAGGATGCGGACGGTGCGAGGGGTCTCTGATCGTTCCGTGATCAAACAGCGCGGAACCGTCGCTTCAAACTCGGTGCGAGCTTTGCGCGCGGCCGCCAATTCTTGCCGGAGCGGCGCCAGGGCCGCCACTTGGCTCTTGAACAGGTTCAGGAGTTTTTCGCGCTGCGCTGCGTCGCGTTGATCCACCGGAATCTTCACCAAGTCGGCTACTTCCTTGGTCGGCGGCAGGGTCACCGGGGAACTTACCGCGGCCGGATCGGTCGTGGTGGCCAGGCGGAAACAACCCAAATTGTGGCCGCCATTCCCATGATTTTGCTGCAACTCAACGACCAAGGTGTCACCGGTCGCTAGCGTCAGGGGTTCACGCAGTTCCAATTGGAGTTGCTGCGGCAGGCCGACCTCAGGCAACACCGCCCAACCGGCCGAATCACCCTTCACGTCCCCATCAATCACCGAGGCCGCCGACCAACGACCATGCGGGTTCTTCTCCACCAGGTTGGCCTGTTCGATCGTGGCTCGGGCCGACTGAAACGGCAGCGGCCGGCTTTCCGCGCCGTCCCGTTCCACCCGCGCCACCACTTCGGTCAGGACGAAATTACCGTTACCGGCCCGGCCCGGCCCCTTCGCTGGCAACGAATCATCCGGACGCACCTCCAACCGCAGTCCCACCACGCCCGCCAACAGGTTGGTGAACAGCAGGGTGTACGTGTCCTTCTCCGGATTCGGGCCACTGACCAGCACAGTGCGGTCGGACCGGATCCTGAGTTTGGCGTCACTGGCAGAAACGGCCGAGGCCGGCGCCTCATTCGTCCAGCGCAACTCCTGGTTCAACGCGGCCAACTGCTCCGCCAGCCATTGGGTATAGGTATTGTCCAATTCCGGATGAGGCCGCTCGAATTCCTGCAGGAGTCGCGCCACCACCTCGGCGTGGCGCACTAATTCGGGAGCCTGCGCTTCATTCGGTACAAACGCGCCGTCTTCGCGCCGACCGATGATCGGCTCCTTCACGTCGGCGAAGAACGCCCCCATTGTGTAGAAATCCCGCGCCAAGATCGGATCGAACTTGTGGTCGTGACATTGGGCGCATCCCAGCGTCTGCCCCAGCCACACCGTTCCCACTGCGCGAACACGGTCAGTCAGATAACGAGCTTCGTAATCCTTATCCTGGGCGCCACCTTCCTCGGTCGTCAGCAACAACCGGTTAAACGCCGACGCGACTTTCTGTTCCTGCGACGGATTAGGCAGGAGATCGCCGGCGAGTTGTTCGCGGGTAAATTGGTCGAACGGTTTGTTCGAGTTGAAGGCTCGAATAACGTAATCGCGATACGGCCAAACATTTCGGGGCGTGTCCGAGTGGTAACCGATGGTATCAGCGAACCGCACCACATCGAGCCAGCCAATGGCCATGCGTTCGCCGAAATGGGGTGAGGCCAGTAACCGCTCCACCAACCGGCCATAGGCGCCCGGGGCCGTGTCCTGTTCGAAGGCGGCGACCTCTTCGGGTTTCGGTGGCAATCCCAGGAGATCAAAGTAGAGGCGGCGAATCAGCGTGCGGCGGTCGGCCTCCGGCGAAGGCTGCAACCCTAGGTCCGCCAACCGTTGGTGAACCAGATAGTCGATGGCCGCCGCGTCCGCCGGGACCACGGGCCGGGCCGGCGGGGTGTACGCCCAATGCCCTTGATACTCCGCGCCCTCGGCAATCCAACGCTGCAGCAATTCCTTCTGGGCCGGCGTCAGCGTCTTGTGTGATTCCGGCGGCGGCATCACGGCGTCCTCGTCCGTCGTTTGCAACCGACGCACCAGTTCGCTTTCTTCCGGACGCCCTGGAACTAGCGCAATCTTTCCAGATTTCGCCGGTTTCACGGCCTGTTCCCGCACGTCCAAGCGCAGGCCACCCTTCACCTTTTGCGTATCCGGTCCATGGCAGGCGAAGCAGGTATCGGAAAGCAAGGGCCGGATGTCACGGTTGAAGTCCACGCGAGCCGCCGCGCTGGCCGGGAACAGAGCTGCCCAGCCCAGGACTCCAGCCAGGAACGGACCCCGAGAATCGCGAAGGAAATTGAAACTCATGGTAACACCCGGAGAATGACCCAATTCCTACGGATTCCAACGGTGGAGTGAGATCCGGAAAAATTCAGGCGCTCCGCCGGTCTGAGATCGACGGTGCGATGCTCCCCTTTCTTCAATCCTCCGGTCAAGCCGCGGCCATTCTGGATCAACCCCTGAGCCACTTGGGCCCAGGCAAATTACCGGTTCTTCGGATTTTGAGCTTTGCAGCAGGACCTCCGCGTCTTGAACTGGAGCTCGATGTTCAACCGCCGCCAGTTCCTCCAGACCTCATCGATCGCTACCGCTGGGCTGCTGGCCGGCTGCCAGTCCACCCCGAAACGAGGTCCGATCTCGCCCAACGAAAAATTGAACGTCGGAGTCATTGGCGTGGCCGGCCGCGGAGCCGAAAACATCGAAGGACTGCTCGGGGAGAACATCGTCGCCCTGTGCGATGTGAATTCGAGCAATATTGCCAAGGCTTCGGCCCGCTTCCCCGGCGCCCGGGCTTACACCGATTGGCGCCGCTTCCTAGAACAACCCGATCTGGACGCTGTCCTGGTCGCCACGCCCGACCACACCCACGCCGTCATCGCCTCCCAAGTGCTGGCCAGTGGCCGCCCGCTGTACCTCGAAAAACCGGTTACCCACACCGTCCAGGAAGCTCGAATCCTGGCCAATCTCGTCACCAAATCCGGCCTCCCCACCCAGACGGGAAATCAGATCCATTCGACCACCAATTACCGACGCGTCGTCGAACTGATCCGGAGCGGCGCCATCGGTCCGGTTAAGGAAGTTCATCATTGGGCTGGTTCCATCTGGGAAACGAAGCCGTATCCCGTGCCCCAACCGGTCCCGTCCGACTTGGATTATGAGCTCTGGGTCGGCCCGGTCAGCTATCAACCCCACAGTTCCGAATGGGTTCCCTTCAATTGGCGACGTTGGTGGCACTGGGGCGGTGGTACGATTACCGATTTCTGCTGCCATCACATGGATCTCGGGGTGTGGGCGCTCGATCTCAACCTGCCGACGGTGATTGAAGCCGAGGGTCCTCCGCCGGATGAATTCTGTGCGCCGCCGTGGCTGAAGGTGCGTTACGAATTTCCAGCCCGCGGGACGCAACCGCCTGTCGTCATGCGGTGGTACAGTGGCACGCCGCGTCCGCAGGTTCCCGGCACGCCTGATCTCACCAAATGGGGTGGCGGAACGCTCTTCGTCGGCGCCAATGGGATGCTTCTGGCGGATTACTCCCGGCACATGCTTCTGCCCGAGAATAAATTCCGGGACTTCAAAGCGCCGGCGCTGAGCATTCCCGATTCCATCGGCCACCACGCCGAGTGGATCGAAGCCTGCAAAGGCCGCGGTCAAACCAGTTCACCGCTCACCTACGGAGCCCTGCTGACCGAAATCGGGGCGTTGGGAAATGTGGCCTACCGGAGCGGCCAGCGGATCGAATGGGATGCCAAGAATCTCCGCGCCAAGGGAGTTCCTGAGGCTGACCGCTACATCCAGTATCAATACCGTCCGGGCTGGCGTTTGGTTTGAGCAAACGAAGATAGGCCGCGGAGGAGGCATTGGGAGTGCCTGAGGCGCGTCCTGAAATCGAGTTAGGGCCGCGGCTGCTACCCGCCGTAGCAGACGACGTCAGGAGACTAACACCCACTAAGCAAACTCCAGCACCGCCGCCCCAAAGGTAAACCCACCGCCGAAGGCACAGAGTCCCGCGGTGCCACTAGGCTTCGGCGTTTCGCTCAACAAATCCGCTAACACTAGGGGAATGGTGCTGCTGCTGGTGTTGCCACTGTGTTTCACCCGATTCAACAGCCGCCCCTTGGGCAACTTCAACCGCTGATCCACCGCATCCAATATCCGCCCGTTGGCTTGATGCGGAATAATATAATCGAGCCCCTCGACCAAAAGCTCGCTCTCCGCGCACGCCTGTTTCAGCAGCGCAATCAACTGCCGGACAGCCATCGGGAAGACCTTTAGCCCGTCCATATTCACGTTCGGATCGCCTCGCCGACCATGGTGCAGAATGGTTCCATCCTCACCTCGCGCACTCAACACCGGCCGATGTAACCAGGCCCGGCCACTGGCGAAACGCGATGACTCCGGCCCATGCACCAAGGTGGCCGTCGCGGCATCCGCAAAGACGACAGCCGTGTCAAAATCATCCCAGTTCGTAAACGTGCTCATGGCCTCCGCCGTCACGACCAAAATGTTGGCCGCGGGTTCGGATCGGCAGAAATCAAAAGCCGCCTGCAGCGCGTACAGATACCCCGTGCACGCCGCCAAAATATCGCTGGCCGGCACATCCCGGGTCGGGCCGTCCTGGCTCAACTCATGATGCAGCAGGCACGCCAGACTGGGGCTAATGGAAAGCGGTGAACTGGTACTGACGAAAATCGCATCCAGATCGGCCAGGGTCAGCCCTGTGCCCTTCAAAGCCGCGCGCGCGGCTTTGGCCGCGAGGGACAACACCGATTCGCCGGGAGCCAAGAGGCGCCGTGATTCAATTCCAGTGCGTTGGAGGATGTCATGACTGGAACGACCGGCAAAGCGCTTGACCAGTTCCTCATTGGTAACCACCCGACCCGCCGGGGCCGTAGTAATGGTGGAAATGCCCACCACTGCCCGACCGCCCTGAGCGCGAATCGAGGGCACAGTTTGAGGCGCCGATCGGGCCGAGGCCCGCACCAAGGCACGGGCCGGTTTCAGCACGGGTTTGGGCTCCACCGGTACTCGTTTGGGCAGGACTGGGGCAGCCCGGTTCGTCGTGATCTTCGCCAACGGTGTCCCGACCGCCACCTTCTCGTCGGGCGCCCACAGACCTCGAATGACTCCCCCCACCGGAGCCCGCAGCTCGAAAGTGGCTTTGTCCGCTTCGCAATCAGCGATGAGGTCGCCCGCCTCAATCTTTGAACCTTCCGCCACTTTCCATTCCACCACCGCCACGGATTGGTCGGCCGGACTCGATCCAACCGCCTCGAGTACATAGACACTCGCATCGGCCGCCACCTCTTCCGGCCAGGTCACTTCCACTCCGCAAAGTTCACCCGCCGCCGTCAGGATACGTCGAAAACTCGGCAGCACTTCGAGCTGATTGACGTAGTTGCACGGAACGTAGGTGTCGGGCCGGGTCACCCGGCGGGCTCGAACCGGAGTCGTCACCCGTTCGCAGACCGTCGCGAGAATCTCGGCACCAAAACCGCAGGTGAGGTTGTCCTCATGAACCACTAGCAGTCGACCGGTCCGAGTGACACTGGCGCAGACGGCGTCGGCATCCCACGGGCTCAAGGACCGCAAATCAATGAAGTCGACCGTCGCTCCCGCCCCCTGTAAGGCCGTAACCACCCGTTGACACAACGGCACGGTGCCGCCCCAGGTAACCAGCGTCAGCGTATCGCCGCGGGCCACAAAGCGCGCTTGACCCGGCAGCACCCACTGGTCCGCCACATCGCGACTGGTGCCGAGGGCCGGATCATTAAGGCAAACCTTCGGGTAAAGAAATATCGTGGGCCGACCGGTCCGAAACGCAGCATTCAGCAAACCGGCGGCATCACCGGCCGTGCTGGGCATGACGACATCCACGCCCGGGACATGGGCCAGAAGACTTTCGAAGGTCTGGGCGTGGAAGGGTCCGAGACCCGGCCGATAACCCCCACAGGGGGCCATTAGGATCACCGGGGCCGACCATCCGCCAGCGGTGCGCCACCACAAAGAACCCAATTCACTGGCAATCTGGTTGAAGGCAATCGGCAGGAAATCGGCAAATTGCAGACAGGAAACCGGCCGCCCCCCAGCCAGCGCCCGACCAATGCCCACGCCGGCGATCGTGCTTTCCGACAGCGGGGAATTGGCCACTCGTCCGGGAAAGGCGGTCGACAATCCGCGCGTCAATCCGAAGACGTCGCCCTTGGGATCTTCCAAATCCTGACCATACAGGCTGACGCGTGGGTCTTCGGTTAAGCGGTGGCGCAACGTTTCGCGCAGCGCTTCCAGCATGGTATGACGCGGTCCTTCACTCACGCCGCGATACTCCGGCACCGTGGCTAGGCCGGTCGGCAGAGGCGGCCGGGCCTGTAAGTTGGGCTCCGGATTCGGGGCCGCCAAGGCACGGTCTGCCGCGCCGCGCACGGTCCGTTCCACTTCAACCTTCAAGGCCTCCAACACCGCCCCAGCGACACCCGCATCGCGCAATTGCTTCTCCAGCAATTGAACCGGATCCGAAGTCCCACGCGCCCGTTTCAGTTCCACTTCACTCCGGTAAACTCGCTCGTCATCCGCATTGGTATGGTGGGTCAATCGATCCACCTCGAACACCACCAAAGCCGGCCCCTTGCCTGCTCGCAGCCCACGAATACAGGTTCCAATTGAACCTGGCAGGCCAGGGCGTCGCGACCTTCGAGCCGGTGAACCGGCAGCCCGTAGAACTCCCCTGCAGGACCACTGGGCAAGTCATACAGGGTCCGCCCAGCGGTAGCGGTTGAAATGGCGAGCCGGTTGTCTTCAATCCAGAACAACACCGGCAACTGAGCTCGCACCGCTTCCGCCACCGCTTCTAGGAACTCGCCCTGCTGACTCGTGCCATCGCCCACCGCGCAGACCACCAGCGGGGGGGGTGGGCTGGAATTTCCTGCGGAAGGTCGGGACCGGAGTTCGTGCGCCACGCCCACCGCTTGGAGAGCGTTGTTACCCACTGGACCGACCAGGCTAAGGATCTTCAACTCGGGCGCACTGAGATGCGCACTCATCTGTCGTCCGGCCGAATGCGACTGGGCCGTACAGATCAAACTATGGAAAAACTGCTCAGGCGAAATGCCCCGGGCGAGCATAAGCGCTTTGTCCCGATAGTGCAGATGCAGCCAGTCGTCCGGCGTCAGGAAGTGATTCAACACCGCCGACGCTTCGTGGCCAGCGCCGCCGACATGAAAGAAAGCCTCCCCCCGATTGACCAATTCCATCTCGACCCGATCGACCCACCGAGCGGTCAACATCGACCGGTACAGGGCCAGTGTTTGGGGCAGGTCAAAACGGCCAGTGACAGGCAATTGCCCGTCACTGGCGGTAAAGCCCAGGCGGGCGGACAAAGCGGAATCCACGGGTGGCAATCTTGGCGTAAATCGAGGGCTGGCGGAAGGGGAAACGTCGGCGGGCCAATTGGAAAACTCTCTGGGAAGAATCCCACTTGCGCCCCCCTCGCCCGGCGCGTCCCCTTGTAGACTTGATGCCGACGACCACCTTCCTCCGCAGTTGCGCCTGGGTCCTGGCTCAACTGGGGTTGCTGGCTCTGATTTTCGCTGCTCCCGCCCTTCAGCGCGGGGCCTCCCCTCGGGGCGTGCAACTTCTAGGCGTGTTTCTCCTCGTGCTCGGCGGGGCGGTGGGTCTCGCCTCCGTGTTGGCACTGGGTCGCGGAACCACCCCCTCTCCGATCCCCCGCCCCAACGCCCGCCTAATCCGTTCGGGCATCTACGCCTACGTCCGGCATCCCATGTATACCTGCCTCATGCTGGCTTCGGCGGGTTGGGCGGCGCTATGGAACAGTCCCCTAGCGCTGGCCGGTCTGGTGGGATTGATCGTTTTTCTTCGAGCCAAGGCGCAATTCGAAGAGTGCCTCTTGCTGGCCCGGTTTTCGGAATACGCCGACTACGCCGCCCGCACTCCACGATTTCTTCCGCGGATCGCTTAGAGCCTGTCCGAAAACTCCGAGGGGTCCTGCGGCGAGGACCCAATCGGCAGCACCGCGGCAGCGAATGGATCGGAGGGTACGTCGGGGCGAAGGAAGCGGCCGCGCCGCGCCCTCTGCGGTCTACGCCTGCTTCGTTCTACCTGCGAGCCCACCCACCGGACCGTTCATTGGCAAAATTACGCTTGCATGACTTTAAATGCGCGTATACTCATATACTCAATCAAGGAAACACTATGCAACACTTCGCTCGAACTCTTCTGCTCGTCGGTGCGCTCGTCGGCTTTGCTCCCACTGCGTTGCAGGGTCAAAGCATGCCTCCCGAAGCCCGACGCAATATTCACCTCCTGCTCAACCAACACGAAGACGTTCGGCGAACGGTCACGATGAACCCCGACGGATACACCGCCCTCACGGAATCGGAGGATCCCGCCGCTTCCAAGGCGTTACGGGCGCACGTCGAGCAGATGGCCGATCGACTCAAGGCTGGTCTCCGGGTTCGCCAGCATGACCCAGCCTTCTCGGAGTTCGTGGCCCATTATTCCGAGCTAGCGATTTCCGTAAATCCGACCAAAAAAGGACTGCAAGTGGTGGTGGTTGGCAGCACCCCGGCCGCCATTAAAGTGGCTCAAAACCACGCCCGCGTGGTGAGTGATTTCGCTGCCACCGGTTGGGCAGGACACGATCGCAATCACCCGGCGGTCCTGGTTCCCGAAACCACAACTAAACCGAAAGCTTGCAGCCGGTGCTGCGCCCCCAGTGGTGCCTGCGCTCGCGGTAACGTCACCGACAAATCGGTGGCTGCGCCCATCCAAAAAGATTCTCATCCTCACTGAAGCTCAACTCACCCTTCCCATGACTATAGAAAATGCCATTCGCATTCTCGCCGGAAGCCTCGTGCTCCTTAGTGTCACCCTCGGCCACTTCGTTGATCCCCGGTGGCTCTTCCTCGCCGGGTTCGTCGGCATTAATCTCATCCAGTCCGCCTTTACCGGATTTTGCCCAGCGGAACTTATTCTGAAAAAACTCGGCTTGGGCGGCTCTTGTTGCCACTAATTCTGCCCCTTCCCTCAATCCCTCATGAATCCCCGCCGCCTGGTAATCGTGGGAGGTGTCGCGGGCGGCGCTAGTGCCGCCGCCCGAGCTCGCCGCCTCTCGGAAGACACCGAGATCGTTCTGCTCGAACGGGGCCCCTACGTATCGTTCGCCAATTGTGGCCTGCCGTATTTCCTCGGGGGCGAGATTCCAGAACGCGATTCCCTCTGGGTACAGACTCCCCAGAGTCTACGGGAGCGGTTCAACCTCGATGTCCGTCCACTGACGGAAGTTCTGGAGATCCGGCCGCACACACGCGAGGTGATCACCCGCGACCTCCAAAACGACACCACGGCCACTCAAACGTATGACGCGTTGATTCTGGCGACCGGCGCGGTTCCGGTCCGCCCACCGATCCCCGGAATCGACCGGCCGGGTCAGTTCGGCGTCCGCACTATTCCCGATGCCGATCGGATTCAAGAATGGCTCACTTCCCACCCCGTCCGGCGCGTCGTCGTGGTCGGAGGCGGTTACATCGGGCTGGAAATGGCCGAGCAACTGCATCGGCGTAGACTGGCCGTGACCGTGGTCGAGGCGCTGCCTCAACTCATGGCTCCGTTGGATCCCGAAATGGCCGCCCTGCTCCAGCGCGAACTGACCGACCAAGGGATTGTCCTGCACTTGAACGATGGGGTTGCTGCCTTCGAAGAACCCACCAGCTCGGCCGACGGATTGGCCTCGGTGGTTGTCCTAAAAAGTGGCCGCCGGGTGGCTGCCGATCTGGTAATCCTCGGACTGGGAGTTCGACCTGAGGTCACGCTGGCTCGCGCCGCCGGGTTGAAATTGGGCACTACCGGCGGGGTCGTCGTGGACGCCCAAATGCGAACCAGCGATCCGCATATCTGGGCGGTTGGAGACGTCGTGGAAGTCCAGGATTCGGTTACCGGTTTGCCCAGTCTGATTCCCCTGGCCGGCCCGGCCAACCGGCAAGGCCGGCTGGCTGCTGATTCGATTTTTGGCCGTCCGGGCGCGTACCGGGGAACCTGGGGAACAGCCGTGCTGCGACTCTTTTCCCTGACCGCGGCGTGTACGGGCGCCAACGAACGCACCCTTCGCCGCGCGGGTCTCGCATTCCAATCCCTACACCTCCATCCCGGTTCGCACGCGGGGTACTATCCCGGAGCGGAACCCATAGCGCTAAAGATCCTGTTCGCCCCGGATTCTGGGCGACTACTCGGCGCTCAGGCAATCGGACGCGAGGGCGTGGACAAGCGGATCGACGTTCTGGCTACGGCACTTCAGGCCGGCCTGAACATAGATGATCTGGCCGAGCTGGAATTGGCTTATGCGCCGCCCTTCGGATCGGCCAAGGACCCGGTGAATCTGGCGGGTATGGCGGCCCAGAATATCCTCAAAGGCGAACCTCCCGTGGTTCACTGGCATGAGGTGGCTCAACAGCAGGCCCAGGGAACGCTGGTGTTGGACGTGCGGAGCGCCGCGGAACGGGCCAAGGGATTTATTCCCGGCTCCCAGCACCTCCCGCTCAATGAACTCCGCCAACGCTTCGCAGAATTGCCCCGCGACCGGCAATTCATCGTTTACTGCGCTTCCGGTCAGCGGTCTTACTACGCCTGCCGCTTCCTCCAACACCATGGATTTCAGGTCTCCAATCTTTCCGGAGCTTATCGAACATGGAGCGGCGCTCAACACGCCGGACTGATCCCATCTCCCCCTGCTACATGAGCGACACTCGAGTCATTACCAACGATTATCAGGATTTCCAACTGTTGGCGGTTGGCCGACTCATGGCGCATGGAGAGGGACGCGGCCCGTTCATGATCGTGCAGGACGGAATTGCCCCCAACGATCCGCAAAATCGGTTTTGCTCGTTTGTCCTGACGCACCGAGGCACCTGGCTGCATTACTACCTGTTTCTCGCCCTACCGGAGGAGGTACGCCGCCGCTGCGCCGTGTTCGAAACCAGTACCGAAGCCCTCGAATGCGCCGCTTCCTTATCCGGTCGACCGACCGTGGAAGACGCTCTGAGTTTGCCCGAATTGATCCACGAATCCGGGTTTGAACCGGCCCAATCCGATGCCACCGGACGCGCCCTCTTGGAGGAACTCCAGCGCCGTCATCCTCACTCGCCGATCCGACCTGCCCCCTCTACGTCATGAGCGCCCTAATTGCCGATGAGCGCGGAGTCCAATTGGCTTGCCCGACGTGCGGCCAGACCAATCGGCTCCTCTATCCCAACCTGTCACGACCCACTCGTTGCGGAAAATGCCATGGCGAACTGGCCCCCGCAGGCGGGCCGGGCTCACCGGTGGAGCCCGCCAGCGAAGCCGCCTTTGCCGCGCTGGCGCGCCACGCTTCATTGCCTGTCTTGGTGGATTTCTGGGCGCCCTGGTGTGGCCCCTGCCGCAGTGTGGCACCCGAGGTCGCCCGGCTCGCCGCCACGACCGCCGGACAACTGCTCGTGGTGAAGGTCAATACCGAGGAACTTCCCGGTGTCGCCCAGACGTTCCGAATTGCTTCGATTCCGACCTTTGTGGTCTTGCGGAACGGCCAGGAATGCGGCCGTCAATCCGGGGCCCTGCCCGCGGCGGCCCTGCGACAGTTGGCCTTCGCTTCCGCGAAACCGTAATTTAATCCGCCCGTATCGAGGCGTGTTCGGACAGATAGATCATGTCGCGATTGCCCGAGGACGGCACCACCAAGGTCATCGGCTTCATCAAAACCGGCTTGAGGGTGCGCGCATCGACCCACTTATGCACCTCGGCGTGCCCGTCTCCAAAACTCAGACCCCCGGCGCGATTATGATTACTCGCCGGGTAGTCAATGATGTGGATTGAACTGGCCGGTGCCCCGTCGTTCATCGCCACGGCAAAGTCTCCAAAATTCAAACTGTCCGGATGCTCATCAATAAATACATACGCTTGGGAAGCCCCCATGCGGGCCAGATCCGTGAGCTTGCGAAAGACAACGTACTTTTTCTTGGTTAAGAAACTCAGCCAATCATCCCGGGAATTCATCGCCTGGCTGAGAGAAAGACTGCGCACTCGCGAAACCCGGGCTCCCTTAGAAACCACATAGCTGCGGTCACCCGGACATTTATAAATTCCCACCGCCTGTGTGTAGGGCGCGAGCTTGGCGTAATTCGGATCCCGCAGATTGGCCAGATTGGTATTGTGCGGATTGGCCCCATCGTAGTTCAGCACCCCGCGCACCCAGCCCGCTCCGGTATCGGTCAGATCGTTCCACACCAGGTTGTCCGCGTGATCACCCGCATAGAGCGTCCAGGCGAGGGTCAATTGGCGCTGATTACTCAGGCATTGGATCCCTTGAGCCTTGGTCTTCGCCTTGCCCAACGCCGGTAAGAGCATGCCCGCCAGAATGGCAATAATGGCGATCACCACGAGCAGTTCAATCAGGGTGAAGCCACTCCTCCGGTTGATGTGCGACATACACCGCCCGGTGTAACGAGGCGCCGGCCACCTCGCAATCAACTGTTCAAAGAGATTTCATTTGGAGACACGCAACCCATCCCCAGCCCAAGCAGGGCGAGCGCGGTCAGGAGGACGAGATAAGACGGATCCGGCATGGTCGGGATTTCCCGGTCTTCAGGGTTGGGGAATTTCGTTTAGCCAATAGTACCCGACCGAATGCAACAGGGCCTCACCAGAGGCCGAACGAACGCCCGGCAGCTTGAGCTCATGCACATGCCCCGGGGTCAATTTCACTTTGAGCCGCACACTGCGTCGATCGGGCGCCACCGTAACCGCTTCGATCGGAGGTTTGGCCCCATCCACTTCGGGCGATCCGTAGCTGGCCTGATAAATGTAAGTGTAGTTCTCGAAGCGATAGGACTCCAGAGTTCCCGCGGTGCTCGGGTCGACCGGAGCGGTAAAGGTCAGTTCGAAGCCATCGGGTTTGGCTCGCATTTCGTGCACTTCAAAGGGCGTCTTGCCACTCCAACGAAGGCGTTCGAGCGAAAACGGCTTGCCTCCACGCGCCCCCCAACCGCGGTCCGTCCCCCCGACAAACAACGATCCGTCGGGCGCCATCTCTAAACTCAAGCTGCCCGAAGACAACCCCTCCCGAAACGGGAAGCAGGCTCCTTGGTACACACCGTTTACCTGCTCCAGAAATACCCGCATCACCGTACTCCACGTCTGATCGCCCACGAACAATTGGTGGCTGAACGGACCGAACTTCCCGGCCGTGTAGTCGTTCGCGATGCCAGCGGCGCTTTGGCCCATTTTGTTGTAGGGAAACGCGATGGCCGGCGGGATCAGTTCCGGAATCTTGGTCCGCTCCACCGCAATCCGACTCCCGCTCAGGGGTTCCTTTGGAGCGACTCCGAGGTTGGTCGCCTGCGCGTACCATTTAAAACCGCCCGGATGCCCCACGAAGCCACCCGGCTTGAGCGGCTTCAACCAACAGGTTCCATTCCACGGACCTTGGTTGTCGGTATAAAACATGTCCCCCAAGGAATTGGTGGCCACGCCGCCCGGCGACCGCAGTCCACTGGTGGTGGGAATCACTTTCCCCTCGGGCGTCACGCGCAACGCCCAACCGCGAAAGAGCGTCTCGCTGTTGAAAGAACCGGTCAGACACAGCACCACCCAAATGTTGCCGTCACGATCCGGTTTCGAGCCAAAGGCATACTCGTGGTAATCTCCGGTAATTCCCCAGCCATCCGCCACCGTCTCAAATAAATCGGCCCGGTCATCGCCATCGGTGTCTTTCAACCGGGTCACCTCGCCCCGCTGGGTCGCGTAGATCCAGCCATCCCCTTTACTCCACAAGCCGAGAACCTCATGCAAACCCGCAGCAAATTTCGTAAACTTGACGCCTTGAGCGGTCCCAAAGGCACCGTCCACGAAGTAGATATCACCGAGGCGGGTTGATACCGCGAGCCGTTCGCCCGGCAACAATTGCAGCGCACTCGCCTCCAAAGTAATCCCTTCGGGGATCGGAAAGGTCGTCAACGGATAATACTCCGCCTCCCGATCTGACTGCGGCGACGCGCCCGCGGTTCCGTTTCCGAGCGCAAGTACTGCCACCCACGCCAGGAGGCCTCCAATCGCCGATCGTAAATCGAACTTCATAAATCTCCTCTTTACCACCGGAGTTCCTCCACCAGTTCTCCCGGCACGGTGACCGGCACCCGCAATTCCTCGCCCACAATCCTCGGCTCACCGCCTCCTCGGAAGGTGAGTCGGAGCTTCTCGTCCACCAGGTAGGTTCCGTCCGCCGTGCGCTGAATCTTCCCGGTCGCCGCCCGAAACCACAGGGAGGACCCCGGCGTTCCCGTTAAGTTCAGTGTTCGCACTATGGTCATGTCGAGTTCACCCGGTCGCGGCTGAATTGAATCGGCAATCGCGACTCCACCGATCGTGTAATGGAACACCGGCTGACGGGCCGCATTGAAACGATAGCCGCCGAAACGCTGCGCCACCGTCGCCGGCCAGGGGGCCTCGGGTGTCGCCAGGACCGCAAAGGACGGTCCCGCCGGCAGAGCGATTCGGTGATCTCCCAAAGGCGGCTCAAACCCGACTCCGCGATCCGTGCTATGCCGCGAGGCATCGATGAAACTCCCTTGCCAAATCAGGGCGAGGCGAAGTTGCTCGGCATCAAACGCCAGATTCGCCCGTTCCGGATACCCGACGCCAATCGCCCGCGCCCCCGCTCCTTCGATGAAGTTCCGATAAATGACGGGCTCCTGGTCGACGACCAACTCTTTCCGGCCCCGGATCAAACCCGTCGGAACTTCCGCGTTCGAACCGCCCGCCAAATAGGCCCAAAGCGCCTGAATCTGCGCCCCGGTATCGCCCGCAAGGATGTCCCGGTTTACCGCATGACCGTCCGGCCAAAAGGTGGGCATTCGCGTTCCGGGACGGAGCGCCGCCGGATCCGGCAGATACCGCCGAAACCAATCCCACTCCAAACGCCGGTGCATGGAATCTAGGCTGAGGGCCGGAATCCCCATCGAACCAAAGGTGCTGAAGGTATGACAGGCCACACAACTCAGCCCATCGCGTCCCACCAGCTTCCAACCAAACTTGGCATCCCGCCCCGTCGGCGTCGGTTCCGGCGCCCGATCCGACCGACGATCAGCGGCCAGAAGGGCCGGTGGCAGGGCTCCGGCCTGGGTGGCCCCAAATTGAGGCATCCGAGTGGCCAGGTACGGACGCACCTTGGTTCCCTGGCTGAGCACTTCTTGCAGCCATACGGGTTTCAGCTTGGACCCCACCCCAGTCAGCCCGGGCGGAATCCGCCCCTCATCGCCCAGATCGGCTTCCCCAATCAACTTGAACCAGTCGGCGTGCCCGGATGCTCCTGGACCGCCGACCCCTTCCCGGGTATGGCAGGCATAACAATTGAGCCGGGTGAGGGTGAGAGCGACCTGGATCGCCGGAGTCCTAGCGGCGTTGAGTTGGCCAATGGCGGCCACGGTCTTGCGCAGGGCCAACCGTTGCTCCGGCGTCAAATCATACTGGACCGCCGCCGCCGGCACCGTGTCAGCCAAACACCCCGATCCACTCGCCGACGCCAACTCGAGCAGCGGCCGCGCCGGACGTCCGGTCTGGTCCGTCCCGGCATGACACGCGGCGCAGTTCAACCGTCCGAACCACTCCTTCCCAGCCGCGACTTGGGCGGGATCCAGGGTGAATTCCGTCAACCCAATCGGCACCAGCGATCGCGCCTCATGCTTCAGTGCCGCCTGCGCTAGCGGACCGCGGGTAAATCCTGGCCCAGCCCAATTCACCGCCAATTCAAACCCGCCGCCACCTTGAAAAAACAGGACGGTCAGGGGATGCAACCCGCGCCTTAAGGTAATCCGACCCGTCTTCGTCACCACGCCGTGGGAACCGTCATTGTCGACCACCTTGGTGTCCCCCACGATGACCTGGGAACCGTCGTCCGAGCTCGTCCAAAACTGATATTCCCCATCGGTGGGCACCTCAATCAGACCGGTGAAGCGCAGCCCGAAGTTCCCGTCGCGCTTCGCCAGTTTGACGGTCAGCACATCCGTCACCCCGGAGGCGGTTGGGGTGGCCTGGGCGAGGCCCGCACACCGATTGAAATCACCCTCGTAATAGTCCCACTTCAGCCCAGGCACCGGAGCCACCTGGGCATTCGCGGCGGCGGCCATTTGTTCGCGCAGCAGGTAGGTGGCTAAATCGGTCGCCTCGGTTTCCGACAGGCTCAGCGAAGGCATGCGTCCTCCGGGCCGATGCGCCACCGGATTAAGAAGAAAACGGGCCAGTTCACCCGCCGGATACTTTCGGGAGAGCTCGCCCAGCGGCACCGCGTTCGCTTGGGCTGACTGAAAGACCTCCGCGGTAACTTCGCCCTGATCGAAGGGCGCATGACACGCCACGCAGCCGACCGAGTGGTACAGTTGCCGTCCCTTCTCCGCTCGCTTCGCATCCGCACTGACTCCGGCTGCCGGTCCCGTCGGCTGAATCGACACCAAGAACTGAGTGAGGGCCGCAACCGCCTCCATTTGCTGGGCGGCGGACAGTTGGGCTAGCCCATGAGGCATAACCGTGCCGGGCTTGGCCTGGGCCGGATCACTCAACCAACTGCGCAACCAGTGCGGGGTCAGCCGCAATCCCTGGGCACCCAAGTGCGGGGCACCGCGAGAATTCAGCCTCTGGGTCAACGCCTCCGGGGCACGATGGCAGGCGACACAATTAAGTTCACCCAGGAGGAGTTCCCCTTCATCCACTCCCTCGCCTCGGGGCGCCGGGAGGGAAACACCCGCCCCCACCACCGGACTCATCAAGGAGAGCAATAACACGGTCGCTGGGAGCAGCCGACGAGCGAAGGCAGAGCCAAACGGATGACGCAATCCGAACACCCAGCTAGCGTATTCTCCGGGATCCAGCCAAGTCGAGCCGCGCGGTGTAATTCGGGGACGTTAGTCCGTCGGAAAATGCGAAGGCCTCCTTTACGTGGCACCCCGAATTCAGCCAGCCTCTCGTCGCCCTAACAACCGGCCTCCGGTTTTCCTCAGCTCCATGACGACCGCTCCGCCGTTTCGGCTGCTCACGGCCACTGATCTCCATCGACATCCCAGTCTTTATGCCCAACTCGCGCTCGCCGTGGCCCGGCATCAACCTGACGTCGTCGCCCTCGTCGGCGATTTTCTCCATGCGTCCAGTTCCACTCGGGAAATCCTGACTAACCAGGTGGCCGCCCAATTGTTGGCTGACCTTCCCTGCTCGGAGGTCGTCTTCGTTCGAGGAAACCATGAAGACGCCGAGTGGTTGGACTTCTTCAAGGCTTGGCCGCACGAACGCCGACCCATGCGCGCGCTGCACGCGTCGCTGTTCTGTCTGGGTCCACTTACTCTGGTCGGTTTTCCCTGTCTATTGGGCGACGAACTGCCCTATGTGGCTTCACTCGCTGAACTGGGCGACGAACGTCCGGAACTGGCAGAACTGGCCTATTCCCACTCGGTTTTCCCCTGGCTGAAACATCTGGCCCCTCGAGCTGGCCCTGCTGGTCAGGCCATTTGGTTGATGCACGAACCGCCCGCGGGTCTACCCATCGCCTCCGAGTCACCCATCGTTTCGCGACTGGAATGGGCGGAGGCAATCGCCCGCTTCCAGCCCCGATTAACGATTTCGGGGCATGATCATCACACCCCTCAAGGCGCTGGCGCATGGCACGCCTCCATTGGCCGAACAACCTGCTTCAACGCGGGCCAGTCCCAAAACGGACCACTCCACTATCTACTCGTGGAAGCCTCCACCCAGGGTCCCACCCAGGCTCCCCGAATTCGAGTGAGCCGGCATCCGGACGGACAACAAGCCCTGGAACTTTCACCCGAAGGTTGGGGCAGCACGTGACCCGCACGCGGGGCGCGGATATCCCATTTCTGAAACTCCGGGGGTTGTTCCCGCAGCCACGTGTCGATCAACCCTGGATAGGGTTTCGCCGGAGCCGCGGCCGTGGGCGAGGTCACATTCACCGCACCGGTTCTGCCCGGCGGCGAACTCGAAGTCGGCGGAGTGGAACTCTGAGCCGAGGCGGTCCAGGTTCCCCAAGTCAGCAGTCCAGCCAGGGTGGAGAGTTCGTGGGGCCATGATTTCATAGCAGTGGGAAGCAGACGGAACCGACGCGGATTGATCCCGCACCAAACATCCATCGTCAGAGTACGAAAGGTTCACCGCGCGAAGGTTGCTTAGCCTTCTGAATCGACCCACGATTTACCTTTTCCCGATCGAGAGTGAACGTTCGTTCGCGTTTATGAGGAAGCGAGGCACCGTCAACCGGGATCACGCTGAAAAGCCGAAGCAAATCCTCCACGCAGCGGCGGACTGCTTCGCCCGGCACGGCTTGCACCAAAGTTCGATAAAGGAAATTTGTACCGCAGCGCTGCCAGGGCGTACCCCTGCTGTTCCTGGTCACCACAGCCATCGGATTGGTGGTGGGTGCCGCCATCACCGGACAGACCTTCCTGATGTTCGTGAAAGAGAACGCCCGCCACCTCGCCATGCTCAAGTTGGTCGGAACCACCCAACGTCAACTCGGCTGAATGATGGCCGCGCAGGCCGGGCTCGCACTGACATTGGGTTCCTGCCTTGGTTCCGGAAGCGCCGCCGTCGTCTGCGAAGCCGTCCGTCAAAAACGGTTTCTCCGCGGCCTGTATCTGCCCTGGACTGTCGCGCTGGAATCCTGCGTGACCCTGGCAATCGTCACCGGCGCCGCCGTCGTCTACAGCTTCCGACAGGTCCAAAACTCGAACTGGCCACCGTCTTCCACTGATCTCCCATGTCCCGTCCTATTCCCAGGACCGCCGTTCGCTGCTCGGGTGTGCGCAAACATTTTGGCGAAGGAGAAACCCGCACCGTATTGCTGCGAGGAGTCGATTGGCAGGATCAACTCCTCCGCGCCGATACGGTGATGAATGAGATCCGGCCACCTCCGCGGAAACGACGGACGCGCCTTGCCGTTGACCTTTCTGCGCTTCAAACCTCTGGTCATTCCCAAACGCTCCCTGACCGACGATGCCACCGAACGCGTCCACACCCGGGTGCTTCCAGCGATTTATCGAATCGAGAGTACGGATTGGGTCCTCTTTTCCGGCCAGCAAATGGATACCTTTATCGAGGCGCAGGAATAGTCCGCTCTTATCACCCAAGGCGCGGCCGTATTTCCGCATCCTCAGTGACGTTGCCTTCCCCTCTCTATCTTCATATTCGCCAACCCAAACCCGTGCCGCCCGAATCACGCGTCCAAGCCACATCAACCCGGAAGACGTGATCGAAGATCCGGAAAAATGATCGGCCGAAATTCCCCCGACTTTCATCCGCCACTTCCACGACCGCCCGCTATCCCTCGGCCCGAGCCGAAACGTCTGGTCGCCTGCTGCCAAAAAGCGAGCGAGGTACGACTCAGCAAACCACCCGCGCCAGGCGCGCCTGGACCCGACCTGGACCGAGGACTTCCAGCAGATGATAGAGACTCGGCCCGACGAGTTTCCCGGTACAAGCGACCCGACACGGTTGCACCACCGCGCCCACCTTCACCCCCGCTGCCGTGGCCATTTGTTTCAAAGTGGCCTCCAGATTAACCGCAGTGAACTCCGAGACCGTTCCAAAGGCTTCAGAAAGCTTCGCCAATAAGGGCAACGCGACCGGGGTCAGGGCCTTGGCCTTTGCCTCCGGGTCAAACGCCACCGCATCATCCGCCGCAAAATAGAAATCCGTCCAGACCGGCAGTTCCTTGAACAACTTCCCCTTCTCTTGGGTGGTCAATAACGCCGCCCGCACATAGTCCGGCGAAAAGCCATCCACCGGCAGTCCCGCCTGGCGCAAATACGGCAGCGCTGCGGACACAAATGCATTGGGAGTCAGACGCCGAGTATGCTCGAAATGCAGCGCTTCCAGTTTCTTCACATCAAAGCGCGCCGCACTGCGATTGATCCGGTCCAAGTCAAAACGGGCAATGAGCTCGGGAATCGTCAGCAGTTCCTGACCATCCGGCGACGACCAACCCAACAATGATAGATAATTCACCACCGCCGCCGGCAGAAATCCCTCGTCTTGATAATTCGTCACTACCGCGCCGCGGTCGCGCTTGCTCATCTTGGTACCGTCCTCGTTTAGGATCAGCGGCATGTGTCCGTAGCGAGGCGGCTCGACGCCAAAAGCACGGAAGAGCGCCAAATGTTTCGCCGTGTTGCTGATGTGATCCTCACCGCGAATGACATGGGTGATCCCCATTTCCAGATCGTCCACTACGTTGACGAAATGAAACACGGGTTGGCCATCGCTGCGCCACAGCACCCAGTCGGGATCAGCTTCTTCGCGATCGGTCAGCGGTCGGACAATGTCACCCACGATCAAATCGGGAATCGTGATCGGCTCCCGGGTCATCCGAAAATAGACCGCGCCTTCTCGATCATACGCCACACCGCGGTCCCGCAGTTCCTGCAATCGACGCTGATAGATTTCGCCGCGTCGACTTTGAAAATAAGGTCCCCGATCGCCGAGGCTGGGACCCTCCGGATCGCTACTTTGAGGACCTTCATCCCAATCCAAGCCCAGCCAGCGCATTCCCTGAACGATCACGTCTACTGCAGCCTGCGTGTTACGCGCGGTATCGGTGTCTTCGACGCGTAAAAGGAAAATCCCGCCGTGATGGCGGGCATAAAGCCAATTGAACAACGCCGTGCGAACTCCCCCGATGTGGAGGTAGCCTGTGGGCGAAGGCGCAAAACGAACGCGGACCGGAAGCGACATGTGGGCGAGGGTACGGAGGGACAGCTCTGAAACAAGATCCGGTGCCCATCATTTCTGCTTCACCCCTTCGTGGCTTCGTGCCTTCGTGTGAGTTCTTCCCATGTCTTCTTCACCCCTTCGGGTAAGTTGGTGGAAGGTTAATTTTGGGCCTTTCAGCAACGGTCCACTCGCACTTCAGCATTGTAGTCCGGCACCCCACCCACCGGATCCACAATTCCTTTCGGAATCAGCACATTCCCCTCGGGCCAGTGAATCTGCAGGTTCCCCGGCGCGATCGGCGCCGGAAATACCACTCCCTCATACCGACCGGTTCCGTTGGTCAGCGCAATCCGCGCGCCGGCCGCCACCCCCAGCGCCTTCGCATCGTCCGGATTCATGAAGACCGCTTCGCGCGGCGCACCCGTCAGCGGATCAATCTCGGCATAAATCAAAGTGTTAAACTGCTTCCCCCGACGAGTGGACACCACAAACGTCTTCGCGGCCGCTGGAGTCGGTGAGGCCGATCCGCAGGTCGGCGCGGCACAGGGTCGGGGCGGCACGCCGACCACCTTGAAATGCGCCTTGCCGTCCGGCGTGGCGAAGCGTCCGTCATCACACAAACGCTCCCCGCCCCATTGGATGGCATCTCCGGTTTCCGTCAGGGTCTCGCACCCAGCATAGAACGGAACAATTCGGGCAATTTCCTCACGAATGGCCGGTCCCGTTTCGCAGCCGAGCAAGTGGGCGCGCTCGGGCCACGCCGCCGCCGCTAGGTCGCGCAGGATCCGCCATTCCGCCTTGGCCTCACCCACTTGACGGGGAATTTCCGGAGAGAACGCCACCCGGCGCTCGGTGGTGGTCTCGATGCCTCCACCGTCCTGTTCGTAACGGGTCTTGGCCGGTAGCAGGATTACTTCCTCCCGCGCCTCCAGAAACATTTGGTCCGTAAGAATGATGTCTTGATGCACCCGTAACGGAACGTTCTTCAGCGCGGCCGCCACTTGATCCGGTTCCGGCAGGGTCCGGAGGAAATTCCCCCCCAAGCAGTACAGCACTTCCAACTGACCTTGCGCGGCCGCCTCGACCATCTCCACCGAGTTGAGCCCCGGTTGATCGGAGATCGGGAATCCGTACTGAACCGAAAGCTCGGCGGCCGATTCGGGCGTGATCGGTTTACCTCCCGGCAGGGCGGTCGAGTAGCAGCCCATTTCCGCGCCTCCCTGAACCGAGCTATGGCCCCGGATCGGCATGAGCCCATTTTTCGCCCGTCCGACATACCCGCGAGCCAACCCAACATTCAGGACCATCGAAACAGCGTCACCCCCGTACACATGCTGGGTGATACCCATACTCCAGACGAAAACGGCATTCTTGGCATCGCGCAACAGGGCGGCGAATTCCTCAATGACTTCGTGAGTCAATCCAGCGGCCTGGGCCAACTCCGCAAAATCCAAAGCCTCACAGCGGGCCTTCATCTCCGCCCATTCGGCCGTGTGTTGCGTTAAGAACTCTTGGTTTACCCAGCCCCGTTCGATCAGGACCTTGAGCACTGCGTAAAGAAATGGAATGTCCCCGCCCTGGCTGACCGGGAACCACCAGTCGGCAAGGCCCGTTCCAAACAACGCGCTGCTTGCGCTGCTCGGCACCCAATACCGGCGCATGCCGGGCTCCAGATACGGATTCACCAAGGCAACCTTCGTCCCGAGTTGTTTGGCTTCGTGCAGGTATTTGGTGGTGACCGGCTGGTCATTGGCGGGATTCGAACCAAAGAACACGATTAAGTCGGTGCCGTACCAATCGCGATAGCTACAGGTGCTGGCCGCGTAGCCCAACGCATGCTTCATCGCGCCGGTGCTGGGCGCATGACACAACCGGGCAGCGTTATCAACGTGGTTGGTGCCCAGAAAGCGCGCCACCTTTTGAGACATGTAGTAAATCTCGTTGGTCACCCCGCGGGCCGTGACGAAGAACGCGAGCCGCTTCGGATCAGATTGGCGCAGTCGCTGTCCAATGCGTCGATTGGCCTCGTCCCAGGAGATTCGCCGGAATCCGGGCTGTCCCACTTCGCGCACCATCGGATAGGCTAACCGCCCCAACTCCCGTAACTGCTCGTTCGAGTGGCCTCGTAAGGACGAAACATCCGCCAGCAGCGCCGGGTCGAAGGCCGGCATGGTATTCAGCCGAAGCAGATTCAGCCGCGTCATACACAGGTGAATGCCCGGAATCGTCCAATCATGGAAACCAGCGACCCCCAAGGCGCAGCCATCACACACTCCCCGGCTGAGGACTTTCCAAGCGTAGCCCAAATTATCGCGATTCTTCCAGACCACCTTGAGCATATCGCGAAAGTGCTGCGGTTTAGTTTGGCCCAGACCAAACGGAATCCATACCGCCCGACGCTCCGAAGGCGTCATCTCCACGCGCTGCGACATGAGCGGAGTATGTCGGGTCAGACCGATCGCGTCACGCGGCGTTTGGGAGATGGAGTTGGCGGTAACGCCGCGCCAAGGAGTCGCCGCGGGGGAACCTCACGCAGTCCCGAGCCGCCAGCACGGGAAACCCGTTCATCCTTCCGCCCAAACGCGGGCCAACCAGATCCATTTCAAAACGGCACCTCAATTTGCGCTTTCAACTTTGAGTCTGGAGCGTTTCCCCGCTGTAGTCTTCTCCCATGCCACGGGTGATTCTCCACCTGGACATGGATGCCTTCTATGCCTCCATCGAGCAACGCGACCGACCCGAACTTCAGGGCCGGCCCGTCATCGTGGGGTCACCGCCCGATCAGCGGGGTGTCGTCTGTGCCGCCAGTTACGAAGCCCGCCAGTTCGGCGTGCGCTCCGCCATGCCCAGCCGGACCGCCGGACGGCTTTGCCCCACGGGCGTGTTCGTTCGACCCCGGATGACCCGATATCAGGAGGAATCCCGCGCCATTTTCCAACTCGTCCAAGCCGCCGGAGTCGTGCTGGAACAAGTCTCGGTCGACGAAGCCTATCTGGAGGCAACCGCCCTATTGAATGCGCCCCAACACGCGGGCGACGATGCTTTGGAAGCCGCTCTTCCCCTCGCCCGACAACTCAAACACGACATTCGATCCGCCCGCGGTTTGACCGCCAGTATCGGGATCGCGTCCAACAAGCTCCTGGCCAAATTAGGTAGTGATTTCCAGAAGCCAGACGGATTGACCCTGATTACCGACCGCGATCGGGTGGCCTTTCTTCGGCCCCTGCCGTGTCGAGCCTTGCATGGCGTCGGCGCCGTCACGGCCGAAATCCTGGCGAAAGCCGGCCTCCACACGGTCGGCGATTTGCAGGCGTATCCTGGTGATCTGCGTTCTTTGGCCGGCTCTTTTGGTCCGGTGCTCAAGCGATATGCCTTCGGCGAAGACGATCGCCCCCTGGAACTCGGCGACCTGATCAAGAGCATCAGCAGTGAGAATACGTTTCTACACGACACGGCCGATCGACCGACCCTGCGCCACTGTCTCCGGGAACAGGCCGAGGAGATTGCCACCAAACTGCAACGCCGGCGCTTGGCCGCACGAACCGTGACGATTAAGGTCCGCTACAGCGATTTCACGACCTTGACTCGACAGATCAGTATGGAGGAACCCGTCACCGAATCCCGGGACTTATATCGTCTCGGGTGCTGGTTGCTCGCCCGGGAACGCCTGGTGCAACGACCACTTCGCCTGCTGGGACTTGGGGCCAGCGGACTCTTGGAGGTCAAAGCGGTCCAATTGGCCCTGCCGCTTTCTGGGCCCGGCCCTACTATCCCACCTCGCTCATGACGCCCGTTGAACGAATCGAAGAAGTATTACCGGGAATCCGGCGCTGGTCGGCCTTTTCTCCGGCTCATCGGGTGGAACTTTCCAGCACGGCAGTTTGCACCGCGTCGGGCTGGTGGATTTTCGATCCCATTCCCGTAGTGAATCCGGAGGGCCTCTGGAACGAACCTGGATCCGTAGCCGGCATCATTCTGACCAACGAAAACCACGAACGAGACGCCGCCGCCTGGGCCTCTCGCTGCCACGCCCACCTCTGGGCCGCTCCGGAAGCTCGCCTCGCCCTCCCGGCAGTGTCTCGTTGGCTGCCCGCAGTCCCGACCCTTCAGGAATGGTACCTCATTCCCTTGCCGGGTGGGCCTCCCGGGGAAACCGCTTTCTTCCTGCCCGACCGCTCGCTCCTGATTCTGGGCGACGCCGTCGTCAACCTACCCGGCCGTGAACTCGAGGTCCTGCCCGACAAATACTGCCAGGATCCGCGCCAACTCCGGGAATCCCTGCGTCACCTTCCGCCCGCCGAACAGGCCTTGTTCGCCCACGGAACCCCTCTAATCGGCCAGGCCTCCGCCCGTCTCACCGCGCTCGTGCCCCTCTGACGGCAAGACTGGTTCCGCTTCCCGCTTGCCCCTTACCTCCTTGCCTTTAGCGTCCGCCCCTCAAGATGTCCGGCCTCCCTTACGAATTCGCCCTCGCGCTGCGCTACCTGCGGCCGAAGCGAACCTTCGTATCGATCATCACGCTCATCTGCATTCTCGGCGTCACCCTCGGGGTCGCCGTTTTAATCATTGTGATCTCGGTGATGACCGGCTTCGGAATTCAAATCCGGGAACGCATGATCGGCTTCAACGCCCACGTCACGGTAGAGAATGCCCGGCAGCCGCAGCTAAATGACTGGGAGAAAATCGCGGATCGAATCGGTACCAATACTTGGGTCAAGGGCGTGGCGCCGTATATCAACACTCAGATTGTCCTCGAAACCCAACCGCTCGACTCCACGACCTCCTCCGTGTTCGGCACGATTGCCCGAGGCATCGATCCCATTCGCGAAGCACGCGTGTCCAAGCTGACCAATTCGCTCATCAGCGGCCAATTCCGCCTCGGCCCCAATAGCATCCTCTTGCCCTACGTCGTCGCGCGCCAACATCGAGTCCGAGTGGGTGATCGGGTAGCCGTCTATTCCGTGCCCGCCCTGCGCAAAATGCGGGACGCGCAAAAGCAAGGGGTGGAAGAAGTGCAAACGGCAGCCGATTACACCGTACGCGGAATACTCGACCTGGGGATGAACGACCTGAATGCGAACTTGGTCATCACGTCGTTGGCCGATGCTCAAGAACTTTGGGGCCAGGGTGAGGGCGTGCAAGGACTCAGCGTGATGCTCTTTACCTTCGATGATGCGGCCACGCTCCAAGCCACGCGCGATCTGCAACGCCAACTGGGAACCAACTTTGTCGTCGGGAGCTGGCTGACGACCCATTCCGATTTCCTCGACGCCATCACCACCGAGAAGCGAGTCATGTTTTACATCCTCTTCTTCATCGTGATCGTCGCCGCCTTCGGAATCATGAGCGCGCTCATCACCTTCGTGGTTCAGAAAACCCGCGAGATCGGCGTGCTCAAGGCGCTCGGAGCCACGCCCTCCTCCGTCGCATTGCTCTTTCTGGGACAAAGCCTGGTCGTCGGCGTCCTCGGCGTCTTGAGCGGCCTCGGAGCTGGCATGCTCGCCTTGCGCTACCGCAACGAATTCCTCGGCGCTATGAATCGCCTCACCGGCTACGACTTATTTCCCGCGTCCATTTACCAGTTTACCGCCCTGCCCGCGAAAGTAGTTCCCAGTGACGTGGCCATCATTTGCGTCATTTCCCTGGTGATCTGTGTCCTGGCCGGCGTGCTGCCCGCCCTGCGCGCCGCTTGGTTGCAACCCGTGGAGGCTTTGCGCAATGAATGATCCCGGCCTCCAAGCCATCGGCCTCACCAAGTCTTACGCCCTCGGACGCCGCACGCTCGATGTCCTGCGCGGGGTTGATCTCACCGTGGCTCGCGGCGATTTCGTCGCCCTCCGCGGCGCTTCGGGAGCGGGTAAGAGCACGTTGCTACACCTGCTGGGGGGACTGGATCGACCCGATGCCGGTCAGGTCACCGTGGGCCACCAACGCCTGGCCGCCTTATCCAGCACGGCCCTAACGGCCTTCCGAAATCGGCATGTGGGTTTTATTTTCCAGTCCTACCACCTGCTGCCGGAGTTGGACGCCCTGGAAAACGTGATGCTTCCCGCCCGCATGGCGCGCGTTCCCTTTGAGGCAGCGCGGCAACGCGCGGCGGAATTGTTGTGGCGGGTCGGTTTGGGGGAGCGCTTGGAACATCTCCCGCCAGAACTGTCCGGCGGCGAACAGCAACGGGTCGCCTTGGCCCGGTGCCTGATTAATAATCCCGACGTCGTTCTCGCCGACGAGCCCACGGGAAATCTCGATTCGAAGACGGGCAGTGCCGTCCTGGAACTTCTGCTCGACCTCCGGACCGAACGCGGCACCACCCTCGTTATTGCAACGCACGACGCCTCGGTTGCCGCCCGCGCCCAACGGGTGGTCGACATGGTAGACGGCCGCCTCGCCGAGCAGGTCTAGTTCACGACGCTCCGCTTTTTGAAGGCGGCTCAACCGGGCCGCTCCTCGCCGACAGCCACCACGAACACCAGCCCAGTCCCAGCAAGCCGAATCCGGCAAGGCTCGGAAGGGGTGCCTGCGCCATCGACAGGATCGCAATTCCGAGGACTGCCACCACGAACGTGACGGGTAGCCAAGGCCAACCCAGAACAGAAAACTCACGCCCCTCACGCTGGCGCAGGCGAATTAACCCCAGCACCGTCACGACGTTCGATAGGCTCAACGTAAAGCCAATAAACGTCAGCAGACTTTGATAGCTCGCGGTCCAGAGCAGGACCACCGCCAGCACCCATTGAAAAACGATCGCAGCGCGCGGAGGACCTTCCCGCGGTCGCAGCCAAGCCGGCAAAAAACCGTCCGCCGCCATGCGGGCGTAGACGCGGGGTCCAGCCATGATCTGGGAGGAAACCGTCGTCAGCAGCGCGGTGGCGATCAGCACGGTGGCCAGGGTCGCCCAGCGAGCCCCACCCAGATGGGCCGCAGCAATGCGACCGACGTCGAGGCGCCCGGCAATTAAGTTCGCCGGCACCGCCAACACGAAGACCGCATTCACCGCCAGATAGAGCGCCGTCACCAGCAGGCTTCCCGCCAATAAAGACC
>Ga0209591_10000888_pt1 | contig 38443 bp, 35 predicted proteins | sample MAT01_FD_187207 | JGI IMG/M metagenome (GOLD analysis project Ga0209591, IMG submission 187207) | Freshwater microbial communities from Lake Fryxell liftoff mats and glacier meltwater in Antarctica - MAT-01 (SPAdes) (version 2) | ecosystem: Environmental > Aquatic > Freshwater > Ice > Liftoff... | reverse complement strand
CCTCTCTGCATAACTTTCAGCGATTTTAGCGCTCTACAATCTACGTCAGATCCCAATTTCACAGGCTACAGCCCTCACGCAGCCAAGCTTTGAGAAATAAAAACCCATATACCTACTATGGCTTTTTATACGTTTTGATAGAACCCTTTCTCTGTATAGCTTTCAGCGTTTTTAACGCGATCGCTTTCAATGCAGATCTGAATTTCGTAGGCTGGAACCCAGACAGAGAGGGCATTACCGCGAATTTCTTTTCTTCGCTTCTGCCTGCGCTGCGCCCTTGGCAAGAAGTTGCCGCTGCTGTTGTTCCTTTTGGTGAGCAAGCTGCTGCAACCGCATTTTGCGCCATTTATCTTCGTCTGCCTTGGTTATCGCCGAACCAGTCACCAGTTGATCGCCCTGGCGACTGAGCAAAGTACCACGACCATCGGTAGCACTCACCGTTAGCTTGCCGTCGGTATATTGCACCAGATAGTCTTTGTCTTTAGTCTCGGAGTTCTTACCAGTTTGCATCCAGAAATCAGCCGCGAGAATGGCGATTTCGTTGCCCCACTCCTGGCGCTGCTCCTCCAAACTGGCATTCACAGTCGTGTAGTAAATTTTAACGTCTTGGTGTTCAGCCTTACTGCGGCGATCGCCTCGGCGTAAACTCAGACAAGCCATCGCCTCGGCGTAATCGTCTTGCCACTCTTCCAGGCGATGTTTGCTGCCGCCAAAGTCTACGTTGTAGCTCAACTTATCCTGCCCAGTTTTTGGATCTGTGTGGATCGGAAAGCAATCCCGCGATCGTGACAGGCAGATTTAAGCATCAGTTTTTGTTCTGGGGTACATCGAAATGATATCCACGCCTGTACGTCTAATCCTGTTTCTATAGCGTCATCTATTGAGGCTTCTATGGCAGCATCCACCGCCTCTTGATTGATGTCACGCAGTGCGATCGGATTGTCTTTAATTAGCTGGCTTGTTTTTCTCCGCAGTGCATTCAATGCGTCTACGCGATCGTCTGGGTTTTTTTGATTAATCGCAGTTTTCTTGTCAAATTCATCCACGGGGTTCTCCAAGGGTGTGCCCTTGGACAAGCGAGGCGATGGGAGCTTTAGCTGCCAGGACACACCGAAGGCGTGTCACAGACTCTAGCTTGCCAAGGAGGCTGGGTAGGTGAGGCGAGACATTCTCACGGTACTGGGTCGGACGCGAAAGGGGAACCGTGAGAAACCGTAGAACTAACGGTACGGGGTCGGACGCGAAACATTCTAACGGTACTGGGTCGGACGCGCGAAAGAACTCCTGATCCAAAAGTTCAAAATCTTCGATCGCCAGTTCGATGATAAAACTGTTGTCTTCTACTGAAATTGCCATAGCAACACAATCCGGTAGGTTCATGATGGTTTTCCTGACTGGGTTTTGTACAAAACCCATTTGTAGAGTGAGGTTTTGCGGGTGGGACATTGGGACATTTTCCGGGAGGTGGGACATTGGGACATCGCGGGGATGTCACGGGATGTATCCCTAAGGCATCCCATGGCATATTTTTTGCCTATGTCCCGGATGTCCCAATGTCCCGCTTTTCATAGAAGTCTTCAGCGGTTTCTATTAGCAAATGTGCGTCCATCGCTTCAATCAAAACTAAATCGATAGACTCTTTATCTCTACCGTTTTGCTTTGCCCAATAGCTACATCTGATCTGCTCCCTTGTCACCACTTCCCCCGATGGTTTGTCAGAAATCCATTTTAGAAAAGCTGCTGTTTTTGGATCATCGGCATAATTCAAAAGCAGTGCATCAATCGGATCAGCGATCGCTTCCACTTCATTTATCGCTGTCGGCTCTGCGATATCCACCTTGAAAGCTTCCTCCAACTTTTGCTTATCCGTTGGCTCAAACTCAACTGGGTAAACTTGGGTCGATTGCGCCAAGTCGATAATCTCCGGCTGAGCGATCGCTGCGAATAGATTTTCTGAGATGGCAGGGGCGGCGATACCTTCTGCTTTGAGTTGCTCCATTGTTGGTTGGGTGAAGAAAAACGCGATCGCATCTTTTCGCCCCGGTATTTGCAATTTGCCTTTGCCAGTTGCTTTGAGGAAGCCAGTATCCAAATCAGCGATACCCGATTCCATTTCTGCCACAATCACCCCTTTGTCCCTGAGACGAGCGCCTTTCTTCAAACCCACAAATTCAAGGCTTGGGTCATGCGCTACCAATATCATCGGCATTCCCACTTTTCTTGATTCTGTTAGAGCGGTTCGGATGAACTCATGCAGCAAGTCTTGGTCAACGTTGGTAGACCAGCCTGACAATTCCTCACAGATGGTAGTTTCGACTAGATCGGCGCGTAGCAGTTGTTCTAGATACTCGTCTTCAGTGACTTTGGCACCCTCAAAGATTTTGTACCGTCGTTTGATTAGATCCAAATAGCGTTCCATGAACGCTTCGATCGCACTATAGTTTTTGCCACCTCCAACTAGGGTCATGCCTTGCCAGCCGCTAGCATTGCCGTGGGGATTAAGGATGAATATCTTTTGATTGTTGGCAATTTTGTCAGTGGCGATCGCACGAACCAGCGATGTTTTCCCGCTTCCCTGTCCTCCCCATACGAGAGTGGATTGAAACCTGAATAGGTGGAAAAGCTTGTTGAGGTCTTGGGGTTGTGTGGTTTCATCAGCAGAGTTTAGAGCCTTTGAATCGCCTGAAACTGCGATTGCAGAAACTTCAATCGCGTCCCTCTTCTCTAGTGCTTTAACCCTTTCAGATAGCCGAATGCTCACATAGTCATGCGGTGTGAGCGGTACTGATTCGCCGTCATCAAACGTGAGAATGCCTCTTAGCCCGTGGTAAGGATGCTTTTTATCTTGGGTGAAGTTGCACAGTTCACAATTGCCGATCATCGGCTCAATTAGGCTGTTGATCGTGCCCTTGCCCCAGTCCTTGCACCAATCAAAGTAAGAATCGGCAATGCTCTTATGCTTAGGGGAAACCTGATAATTCCATAGCTCATCGCGGCTTTGGCACCAATCCGCATCCTTCACCTTGCCAGTAGAGCGAAACATTTGATAGACGGTCGCCAGGGCAAGGGGCACGGCAAAAAGAACGTTGCCGCCAACAGAAATCAAGATGGTGCCTGCGGTGACAATGGCACTGAGTTTGAGAATGTGCCCTAACCCTTGAGGCTTGTATTCAGTCAGAGATGGGCTTTCACGAGTTGCTAGTGCAGTCATTAGTATTCCCTCACTGGCTTCTGTTGAGCTTGCTGATATTTGATGCTTTGCGGGTCGATGATATTGCTGATAAGGGTCAATCCGAGGATGACCAGTTCCAGACCAAAAACCCCTAGCAACACTCGCATCAGTGCCATGATGTTGAGTTCGCCCGTTTCGCTGAGAGGGGAATAGAGCCAACACATCAGCCCTAAATCCAACAGGTACATCACCCAACTAAAGGTCAGCAGGGCACCTAATGAGCGCTCTACGATGCTGTTGTGTTTTTGCTTAATCCGTTTCACGGATTGGCGATCGTCCCAACACTCATCCACTTGCGGCGCTGTTTGCATCCTGCTCAACAGATTTGAGAGAAAGGGGATGTGGAACGAATTGGCGATCGGTAGCAGCTCCACAATTTGAAAAATCGCCCAAACAATAAAACCAGCAAGGCTATAAATGATGGCTCCCAGAAAGCCGCATCCGACCTGTAGGAATCCGCCAATAAAGGGAAGGGGGCGCAATTGGGCGCACACATCGATCCCACTGCTACCGCCAAAAATCAACTGAGTGACTGCGATATACGGCTCAATATTGGCAACTAGAAGGAATGCCCCGGCAATCATCAATAGGAATTTTAGAAGTCTGAGCATTTTAGTTATCTCCCTTCACTTTCAAGTTTTCGTTGCGGAATGCTTGCTGCTGATACGCCTTCCGCACGGTGGCAGAGACGCGGATATCAGAGATGGTGCCATTCTTGTCTACGATCGCCGTTGCCCCTGTTTCATCACAGAGCAGGGCACCAGGCGCTAAGGGGGTACGGCTGCGAATATCCAAGGGCGTTTCCCCATCAATCAAGTTGGGTGTGCCATCGGCTAGCACAAAGCCCGTGTTGCAGTTGCCAAAGCGCTTCTCTGCAATGCGGCTATCTTTGGCGGCGCTGCTGGCATTGCGGCTCACTAAGGATTGAGCGTTGATGCCTTCGATTAAATCGCCTGATTTGAATAGGAACAGGGCTAGGAAGGACAGCCCCAACACTCCGTAAATGATTTTGTCTTGCTGGTCTATAGTTTGCATGGTGCGAGAATGGGTAAGTGGTCTTGTTGGTCACTAATGAGGGGCGATCGCTAACTTTCTACGGCTGCGATCGCTCTCTCTTTTGGTTTTTAGCGGCGGCGATCGCGAGATAAATTGACGCGATCGCTGGACTGCACTGAGCCGTTGCGGTTATAAACAACTCCGATTACTACGGCATTACCGTTTTGCTCAAAACCAGTAACTACAATGCGTTGCCCGTCTTCAAACTTTTCTGCTTGCCATCCGCGATTCTCGTCTCGACGAATTTCGCGCCATTCCGAACGCTGAACTGTTGACGCTGGCTTGGCATCAACCACTGTTGGAAGAACAAAGGGAAGGATGGTGGCAGCAAGGATCAAGGCTTTTGAATGATTCATGGTTTTCTCCGGTGGGTTGAATTTTGAACAGGGATGCGATCGCTCTCTTCTATTTGCCGAGAAACTCAGAAATAAATTGACGAACCAATATGCGATCGCTCTGAGTCATCTGCGTGTAGCAACTGGATTGGACTGGCAGATCGGCGCACGATGCAATCCTCCACAGGCAGTCGTCTGCGTTGTACCGACCCGATTTAAGCTTGGCGACTTGACCTTTGACGTAACTCCGGCTCGACTCTGGAAAATCAGCTAGGGCACCCTTCAACGTTGCTTGTGACATAAATCAATCTCCTGTTTGTTCTGGGGTATCAGGGGTTTGTTCTGGGGTATGCAGTTTTTAGATCTACGAGTTTTTGACTAAAAAGTATTGTGGGGATGTGCCTTTTCCATCGACGGGGCAACGGGTTTTGACCAAAAAGTATTCAAGATTGGTAAACACCACATCAAGGTGGCTATTCCGATCCAAAAAATTACGCAAGAAGTATAGGTTAGGAGTCCTGCGGGGCGGCGGGGGCGGTTTGGGGCTTTCCCAGCAATCCCAGTTGCGCGGCTAGAGCTTGTTCTACTTGCTCGGAAGTTTGAACTAACTTGCTGACTTTGGCGATCGCTACTTTTGCACCAAGCTCTGAACCTTGGTTTTCAGCGTTTTGAACTAATGCGGATTCAAGATTGTTGTTGTTTTGGTTCCACTGGCTCAGGGTCGATTGCAGGTTAGCAAGTGCCTGATCAACCTGCGGCTGAGTGTTGATCACAGTCAGGTGGATTTGATTGATCTGGTGAACGGCGATCGGCTGCTGAGATGCGTGAACAGTAATCGCACATTGACTAGCAGTGGAGATAGCAGGGGTTTCCTCAATTTCACCGTCAACAACCTCGTTAACTTGTTCTATCTGGTTTTGAAGCCAAGTTTGGTACACGTCGCGATGAGAGTCGTGAACGGAGGCAACCCATAGGTCGTATCCGTCTTTACCCACTTGAGCCAGAGTTTCAAATTGCTGACAACAGAATGGGGTATAACGAGTCAGCTTGCCGATGCCAAATCTCAAGTCACCTTCAGGGAACCAACAGTAAGCCCGTTTGATGACCAAAAACCAGTTTGAAATATTGCGCTGAAAGGTTCTAGGGTCAACTCCGTGAAGGGGAGCTAAGGCTTCAGCAATCTCGGTGGAAGACTTGGGAGACTGCCATTCTGGAATTCTAGAGAGATTCGTGGAAACTTGCTGGAACTCTTCTAGAACACTTCGAGGGAATTCTAGAATTTCAGCCGTTTTAGGCTCAAACGACTCTGTAGCAAAGGGCTTGGCTTGCATTTCGTGAATACTCCTATAGGTTATTTAAACTTCGTGGAAGCGTGAGTTGCTTCCTGGAAACAAATTAGCATATTTATCACCTTTTATCACCACAGTTTACATCTATCACCATGTAGGCTAGATTTAGCCCCAAGCGGTTAAACTTGGAGCATGACGAAGCAAGACCGACTGAACATCGACCTCAAGGGTTTGAGGGAGCGAATTGAAAACTTTAGAGATGACCCTGCTTGGAGGGCGTTATCAATGTCAAAGAGAATTCGCTTGTTAATTGAAATGAGTCTCAGCCAGGATGAGTCTCATAACTTGTCTGTTTCAGACAGCGAACCCTCAAAGTCTTTGCAGCAGTTGGTTTTACGAAATTGGGCACTTTTAGCAGAAAACTCAAGAGTTGACTTAGAACGATTAAAACTTTTGCGAGATGCTAAAGGCGAACCTTCTGAAGTGGAGGTTTTAAGAATAGCCTTTACATTAGGTTTAGCCGAATCGTTTGTATCTAAATTGCCATTACAAAACGGAGGGAAGCAGGCAAATGGAGTTACGTGACTATTTACCCTATGGCTGGTTGTTAAAAACAACCCATGATGGACTAATGTTGACGGCTCCTGATTATGAGCAGGGCAAGGATTTTGTCGTGGGCGCGGCTCTCTACTTACGTGAAACTGCCCAAAACATTCGTGGAGTGATTGAGATTCACGCTGCGACAGGAGATCGGCTTGCCAGCATTACACCTGGACAATCAATTAGAAGAACTGGCGAACTTGATCCCGATCCATCAAGCGTTGAAATGTTGCGGAAAATGCAATTAGAGGATGCTCGATTAATGGATCGCATCCTTACCAGTAACGATCCAATGGCAATGGTAGGGCTGACTGACCATATTCAAGTGTTGATTAATCAGCCAATGGCAACAAGGCTGGGAACCACTTGTAAGTCGGCACGAGGGCGAAACCTTAGACCATTGCATAATCATGGATGGTTGCCTGAACTACTTCAAACATTGCAGCAACAGGGGCGGGTTCGAGTAAGATACCAAGCTTGGTTGAATGCTCAAGATGAGGTGTATGGAGAGTTAACAACACTTTTTGAGGTTGGAACATTTCAGGATGAACCCGTCAGAATTGCTACCAATCTCGATTTGAATATTATTCAGGCTCCGACGATGGAAGTTGTAAGGGTATAGGAGGGCAGACATGGTTCAGGCAAAACCACGATTTAAAAACTTTGAGGAATATCTCACTTATGACGACGGCACCGACACCCGCTACGAATTGGTTAATGGGGGTTTAGTCGAGATGGGTGCGGAAAGTCCTTTAAATCTCGATATTGCTTTCTTTCTCGGAGTTTTCTTTGTTCAGATGGGGATTCCAATGCAGCGTATTGGAATCAAGAATTTAATTGCAGTCGATTCTGCTAAAGTCACGGCGAGAGAACCTGATCTAACCATCCACTCTGAAGCTTCAAAACGCGCTATTAGCCAGGAAAAACAGGCATTTCTACCAATTGACGCGCCTACTCCGTTGCTGGTGATTGAAGTGGTTTCACCGGGCGAACCTGGTAGCGAGAACTACGATCGCGACTATATCGATAAGCGTGAAGAGTATGCCAATCGGGGCGTTCCTGAGTTTTGGTTGATTGACCCGGAGAGGGCGGTGGTGCTGGTGCTGACCTTGGTTGGCAGCACTTACAAAGCAGCAGAATTTCGCGGGGGCGATCATATTCGTTCCGCTCAGTTCAGGCAGTTGCAGTTAACAGCAGAGCAAATTTTGGAGGCAGGAAGATAGGAAAGGAATAAGAAGCCAATTAGAGCAGTTTGTAGACAACAAATGAGAGCGATCGCCATGACACAGGCAACACAAAAACTAAGCTTTGAAGAGTATGCCAGTCTCGATACTGAAAACTGGGTAAGGCTCGGCTTACCGGACGGTCGATGTGAGTACGTTGATGAATGGGAGTTAAATGAATTGCCGTCTGAATCAGAGCCAAATGACTTTTTAGCCCGTTATTTACTATTTATGCTTGCTAGTGGCAGAGTCGTTCCACTCAGATTAATCGCTATTCATACCTGTGAAATTGAAGTGACAGGTAAGCCAAAAACGCGCTTTCCTGACTTGGTTGTCTTGCAGGAAGAACACTTAGAGCTGACGAAAAAACGGCTATTTATTCGGCTCACAATGCCTGTTCCAAGACTTGTTGCTGAAGTGGTTAGTCCTGGCGATGACAATCAAAAGCGTGACTATGAAGCGAAACGCAAGCAGTACCAAGAGCGCGGCATTCCTGAGTATTGGTTGCTCAATCCTGAAACAGAAACGATCGAGGTTTTGGAACTCAAAGACGGTCAATATATTCGGTTTGGAGTGTTTCAAGGATCTACCCTGATTCAATCACCTAATCTCAAAACACTCACGTTCACGGCTGAGCAAGTCTTTACGGCAACGAGTTCAAGCTGAAAACTTTGAAAATTGGAAGTAATCACTATGCAAGCAACTATCACCGAACCAACCCTAGAACGGGTCAATCAAGCAGTTCAGGCAATTTTAGATACGTTGGGAGAAGCTGAAACAGAACTGCACCGTAAGGCTCTAGCAGCATTCCAGAGCGGCGATCACGCCACAGTTAAACGACTAGCAGCGACCCACTTGGGAGATTACTACTGCAAAGCTTTGGGCTATCTCGGTGGAGCATTGAAGCTCACTCCCAATACAGACACCATCCTGGCTGAATCAGCACGGGCGGCGGCTGATTTTGCAAAGGAAAAGACCTTGGCTCGATTAGGACTGGAGATCGAAAAAGCTCTCAGTTGAAGGATTTGAGCCATCATTGAAACAGATAACGGAGGCGATTTCTATGGTTCAGGCAAAACCACGGTTTAAGAGTTTTGAGGAATATTTACGCTACGACGACGAAACAGATCGGCGGTACGAATTAGTAGCAGGGGAGTTGGTTGAGTTGCCTACTGAAAGCCCAATCAATATTCTCATCACAACTGCATTACTGCTCAGTTTTGTGCAGATGGGAATCTCAATCCAGAGAATAGGAATTAAACATCAAATTGCGGTGAAGTCATCGAAGGTGACAGCACGGGAACCTGATTTGATTATTCATTCAGAAGAATCAGCCAGTGCAATCTTGAGAGAACGCCAAGCCCTCCTCACTTTGGAGATGCCAGTCCCAGCGCTGGTAGTTGAAGTCGTCTCCCCAGGGGATAAGAACCATAAGCGGGATTACGTGGACAAACGCTCTGAGTATGCTTCACGCGGTATCCCTGAATATTGGTTGATTGACCCCGAAGACCAAAACATCACGATACTGAAGCTATCTGATGGGGCGTACGTCGAGTCTGGTGTTTTTGAGGAGAACAATCGCGTCATCTCTCCAACCTTTCCAGAGTTACAACTGACAGCAGAGCAAATTTTGGAGGCAGGGAGGTAGATGTCCACCTGCATTGCGCTAGAAGTGAGAAAGAGTAGTCTCTTACCCAAACAAGGCTGGAAGGCTGACTACGTGGAGCAAGAAAAGCCCAAGCACGATAATCGAGCCATCCTGAAGGATCTAGAGCGTCAGCGTGAATTGCTAACGATCGGCGCTTATGCGGCTGGATGTGGGGCACTTGCAGGGGTTACGTTTTTTACGCCTTTGATTCCTGCATTCATGCCTTCACTAGCAATACTGTTGGGACGGTTACAGACCGTTAGTCAGCAAGTTTTGCTCATGCAGCGATTGATTGAAGCGTTTGAAGAGGAAGGAATTTAAATCCATCCACGGCTCAATCCTCCAGACTTAAAGCAAATCGATTTCTTTTTAAGGTTTTCAGATAAAAAATTTATTCTTCTCAAGATTGGATCTCAGGGGGATTCGACCGTTTCGTTTAACGAATCTACAGAGAAGCTTCAGTATCGAAAAAAAGGTGGTGGTTTAAAAAACTGGGAACCAGACCCACTCTCAGTCCTGAATCTACAAGTTTTGTGGATTGCTAGAGAGCGGCGTGATTTAAAGGGAGGCTCATCTAGGGACGCTCGTAGACCTGTCGCAAAATTTCTTATCCTCTGGGGGGCTACAAAGTTAGGAGATCATAATGAGCATTTATATTCCACAATGGCGGGGTATCAAGCGCTGTGGATCAAAAAGTTTGGGGCAACGTGCATCGTGCAGGAGGATCAGGCAATTGAGGCAATAAAAGCGTACCTAGCCAAAGACAGGGAACAATAATCGAAGGTCTAAACGCAGTAAAAGCCCAGTCGTAAAACGACAAGGGCTTTTACCAAATCTATTCAGTTAAAGAAATTGGGGTAATGGCTTCCACGCTATTCATATCCCTATCACTAATCTTACTACAACCTTGCAAGTTGATCAGGAGCTATACCACTGTTTATCCCTTTTGGTATCACTGATTCAAAGATTTTAGAAAAAATCGAAACCGCGCATTTGTACTAAAGATAACGATAGAGATAGCTCCGATTTCTCCACCCACATCAGGAGAAATCAAGTGCATCAATTAGATTTTTTTACTACGCCAGAAACAGAGAAAAAAGCCCAGAAACAATCTCAGAAAGGCATTTCAACCGCTTTTACTCACGTAAAAATTCCAGATCCACCCCCTAAAACAGCCCCCTACGGAAATTGCCCGTTCGCGAAACCAAGCCAATTTCCTAGATTAGGTGCTTATTACTGTGAGTCCTGCGGGTATCGAGTTGATACCAATTGGCTTATGTCTTCCTCCAAAACGGGAGGTAAGGCGTAATGAATTACCCCCTTCCAAAAACAATATCCAAAGCTCAGTTTGCAGAGCATATCGAGCAAGAATTCTGCCAAGGAAGCGCGATCGCACTTGACCTATTTAAGGCGAACGTTCAATTCGCTCAAGATACCGAAGTGCTGCCGGGGGGAGAGGTGCAGTACCCCATCCATGAAGCCCTCAACTGGGATCGGGTAGTGCGGTTTGGGCGACAGGCAAGAGCCACAGAGTACGCCGCGATTCTGGCTCAAGAGACTGGAGATTGCTGGCAAGCCAAATTAGTCAACCCCAGAACGGACGCGAAAGGCAAACCTCAGAAATACGAATGTCGAAGGGGAGAAGGATCTAAAGCCTATCTGCCAGCGATTCCAGACCGGATCAGGCAGGATATTCAACAGAAATCTGGAGTTTTGCTCTCTGAAGGTTCTTTTTGGGAACAAGTTGAAGCGAATCCACAAATCCCAATCGTCCTAACTGAAGGTGGAAAGAAAGGGTTAGCGGCAATTTCTCAGGGGGACGTAGCGATCGCACTCTATGGCTGCAACGGGGGCTATCGCTCCAAAGATAATTTGGGCAATCCCATTAAGCCCTACCTGATTCCTGATATTGAGCGATTCGCTTGTTCAGGTCGCACGGTGACGCTTGCCTTTGACCAGGACACCTCAGAGAAGACTAGGCGGCGGGTAAATATTGCTCTATCGCGGTTCGGCTTTCTGCTGGCAGCCAAGGGCTGTCAGGTCAAAATTGCCAGTTGGAAACCAGTCCAGGGCAAAGGGTTAGACGATCTGATTGTCCAGTCGGGTGCAGAGGCGTGGAAACTCGCTTGCTCGGAAGCGATACCGTTGAGCCAGTGGCAGCTTCTACAACGACTTGAGGGGTGTTTGACCTATCGGGTAAACCTGCAAGTCGATATAGGCGACTTGTCCAACTTAGACACGTCTGAACTCCCAACCGAAGGGATTCTAGCGATCGCCAGTTCTAAGGGGACTGGCAAAACCAAACTAATTTCAGCGTTGACAGCAGAGACGGTGAGGGTGTTGGCAATCACCCATCGGGTTGCACTCGGACGAAACCTGTGTTCACGTCTGGATCTGGACTACCGGGGGGATATCGATAAGGTCAAGGGTGAATACTGCTGCTAATTTTTGACGCTGCTTTTAAAAGCAGTTTGGAGCCGTTCGACTATTTGCGATCGCGCTTTAAAATCAAATTGAGCAGTTCACCAAATCCAAAAAATGCGATCGCCTCAAGAACTTGAGCAGAAGATTATCTCAGGTTATTTGCTACAGCAAAGGGATTACAGCTAGAGAAGCTGATTGAGTCCTCATCCAGGAAACCCGCGATCGCCATTTCAACAACTGATTCAATGGGTTGCTCAATCTGCGCGGCATAGCTCAACAAACCCAAACGAATTTTGTCTGGAAGTATCTGGAGAAATGCTTGAGCTGCTTCAGGCGAGAGGTGTTCTTTCGTAATTTGCATTTTGATTCCTCCTAGTTCATGCGGGTGTTGTAGCGTGGTCGAGCCATTTGAATCATCAATGTTTCAATATACTCAACCTACTGAGGTGACCGCCGACCCATTGCAAAAGTAGCGATTCGGACATCATCGGGATTGAGCCTGTCCACAAAAGCCCAACTCAGAGCCTTGTGTCCATTTCGGAACCGTCGTCTGAGATTGCTGCCAATTCCAATATATAAAATTTCATCGTAATAGCGAAAGGCATAGAAGCCCGGATTGGAAGGAACGGGTTCAAAATCGCGGCTAAGCGGGTAGCAGTCCTCAAACAGGACAGAAGAAAGCGCTTTAAGCACCCCCTGGGCATCTGATTTAAGTATTTCGCTCATTAGCAGGGCTTAAGGCATACGGCAAAAACGACTCAACTGCTATTTTCGGCAATAGTACCACCACCACGCTGCTCGTTAAGTTACACCAGCAGTAGGTTCTAGAATCTGCTGGGCATTCTCCAGTAAATTCTGATACCCTTCTGCAAACTCTTCCCCAACCCCTTCAGCCTCAACGTGTCGAATCAGCGATTGAATCATAGGAACGGCAATACCAATGCCAAACAACGCATTGAACCCTGCCATCACAGCCGGAGCAGAAAGCAGCAACGTCAGTTCAGGAAAGAGTGCAATCAGAGTCATGAAGATCAAGAAAAAGATTGGAGTTGCAATTCCAGTACTCACCGCCGCTCCAAGGATGAGATCGCAGAACTCCTCCCCTGTAATATCTCCCCGATGCAGGTCGAGTGCGTAGGACACGGCTGTCACCATCGCTTGAGTTAAAACCGCTGTTCCCGTTGCGGTCACTCCTAACTGAGCGATCGTCCCTGAATTTTTTACAATTGAATCTACCGCATTGTAAAAACGAATGTAGATCTGCTCCTGTCCCTTCATCACTCTTGCTCCCCGTCGGAGATTGTCAGCCCCGATCTCCCAGAGAATGTTATCCGCTCCATTCGAGCCACCTTGCTGCCGGGAAATGATATGACTACCGTGCTTGTCAGCCAAAAACTCTCGAACGGTTGTTTCGTTCGCTCCTAGTTTAGAAGTCCCCGGAATCTTCTCAAATAACTGCATCACATCCGCATCAGAGCGGAGAGCATCTCTAGTCCGCAGCCCTGCCCGACTTCTTAACCGATCAGCAATCTTGGGCATTTCCCTTGCTAAGGCTTCCGCAGTCGTCGGAAGATCTTTCAATGCCTCAGAGACCGCTCCTCCAGCCGCTCCAAGCTCGAAAGCAGCGGGCTTGACAGTCTCAAACATCCCATTCAGTGCATCAATCCCCTGTTGAACGAACTGAGCAGATTGATGCTCCAATTCCTCAGCAGTCGCACTCAGGTCTGCTGCCATCTGCATCGCCTGTTCGACTGACTGATTGAAGTGCCTTACACCTGCTTGAGCCAGGTTTTGTGCCGCATTGGTTAGCTGTTGAGCTTCTTGGTAGAGGTCCATCAATGGTGTAGTAAACGATAGAGTAAAAAACAACCATGACGACTGTGATTCCGTAGAGGCGGGATTACAAACACGACATCTTCACAGAAGGACTGACAGAAGTCTCAGGTCAACGTAGCGATCAGGAACGTTGAGGCATTCTCTAAATTCGCAATGCCCTTTTTCAATAGATGACCAGCACCGACCCACGGGAGAGGTTGGTAGGCGATCAACGAAACATTTGCCTGTTTGCGATGTAAATCTGCATACTTTGTAAGTCCTGAACAAAGAGATAATACGGTCAGACCTCGTCTCACTTCTAGTAAGCATCAGATCACTTAGCTTCATGAATAACAGTAGGGATCGAATCATCACAGAATTCTCAACCTTTTGCACGATCGCCCCAAACACAGATTCCTCTTTCGTGTGGAAACGGGATTGGGGCAATGTAAAATTCATGAGTCAGCTTACTTTAGAAGCTCCGCCAGTCAACCCAGACTGTTGGGCACGCTACTTCTTATTAATTCTTCAGCAGCAAAAAAGGTATGCCATTGAATCTGAGTTTTCCCAAAAGGAATGCATAGACCAAATGGCGATCGCAGTCAAGGATTTAGTCACGCAGGCATCACAACAGAATCGGGATTTAGCAGATTTACATGATTATCTCTCCTCTCAAGATATCCATCATCCTGCTCAAAAATTGTTTGACCGTCAGGCTGCGATCTCTAAGCAACTCTTGATTGCCCATCTTCAACGTCCGAGCGGCTTTTCAGCCTGTCAGCACCATCGAAAGTTATCAATAAACATCAGAAAGCAATTTTCTCTAATAGATTGCTTGCAGGAGTTAAACCAGGTCATTAGTGATCCACTGCATTGTTTGAGGAACTTTGATTTAACTCGTCCCAATATCACTTTGAAGACCTACGTTGAGAAGAGACTTCGCCAACAATTGCCTAACATTATTTGTGTCAAACTAGGCGCACCCAGAAATTTTGCAGATTGGGGACTTCTTCGCCATACTACGAAAAAGCAGCTATTAGCCGCATTACAATTTTATGGATTATCTGAAATCGAAAGAATGCAACACCGCTTAATTTGGCATTGTTTTCGAGAGATTTATGAACCTGTAAAAGCAGAAAGACACAGCCCTTTACCACAACCCAGCCAAGCTCAACTGATTGGCATTCAAGATCGCTACAAGCAAAGATGCTATGGCTTCCAACTCACTCCAGAGATAACCGAGTTAGAGGTGAGCAGTTGTTTGCAAACCTGTATTAAAGCAATTCGACACTATCAAAATCGAACAAATGCTATATCAACCTTTGATGAAGCTGTGTACCAAAATCAGGATACCAGCAGCGAAACAAATGACCCACTGGAAGAGGAAGAATTTGATGCGAGTTTGAATGAAAAAATTTTATTTGGAGCAGAGGAAGAAGACATAGAGAAGGATATAAGCCCAGACCCGTTAGAAAACCTGATAAACGCAAGTGACGCAACAAACTTGGCTGATGTCGGTAGGATAACTCAAAACACCGTTGCAGCAATTTTTCTTGCCTTGGAGCGGGTTGTCCAAATCGCGCTTCGATTAAATTACGGCTTGGACTTTAATCAAGCTGAAATTGTGCAAATTTTAGGAGAACCCTGGAAATTGCTGCCTCAATGTACGCGATCGCGTACATTCAATCGCTGGAAAAAACCTTTTCTAGATCAGCTAACCTCTGACGTTCGAGCCGCTTATCCAGAACTTCTCCCGGAACACCAGCCCCATGACGATCGCATCCAGGCAATTGAGCAATATTTGAAATGGTATCTCAAGCAGTATTGTGTCAGTTTCTTTCATCCGCCCTTACTGGCTGACTATGCTGCACTCGATCACCGGGATAAAGAAGCTCTTACCCTCCGCTATCTCCATCAAATGGATGAGGCTGCGATCGCTCAAAAACTGAACTTTCAATCAACCCAAGCGGTTCGCGAACACATTCATTGCCGGATGAGAAGCTTGAGTAATACCCTCAAAGAGTGGACTAAAACCACTTTAGAAGTCAATCTTGACCTGTGCCAATCCACGCCAGAAAAATTATCCTTGTTTATTGAAACCTGGTTAACGAATCCAATGAATGATAAACCTCAAATTTCAACAGAGTAAGGAAAGGACGATGTTAGTACTAGACGATATGGTAACGCTTTATCCTGATCAACTCTGGCTGGAGATTTCGCCAGAAAGTTGCCAAACTGCCCGTCAAACGGTCAATGCCCAAGCCTATAGCAACCCCGTTGCAGTTGAACGCGCCTATCACAACATCATTTGCCAAACAGTGGTTGCCAACTGGCTGCGCGAAGATCCCGATCTTCCCACGCCTGTTTTCTGGTTATCTTCACAGGAGCAATCTGCTATCTGGGAGTTTGTTAATGGGTCGATCCTGTTGCTGAACACCACTCGATTGACACTTATTCCTAGCGATACCGTCAATCTCGATGAACTGAGCATAGAACAGGAATGGGTCGATATTCCAGACTGGGCATCTCACTACTACCTGGCAGTTCAGTTGAATTTACAGGATGGCTGGCTACGAGTTTCAGGCTATATCACCCATAACAAACTAAAGCAGCAGGGCATTTATGATGCAATGGATCGCACCTACACTCTGGATCAATCTGAGTTAATTGAAGATTTGAATATTCTGTGGGTTGCACGGGAGACATCCCGATGGCTCCCAATGGTAGCCCCCCTATCAGTTCTTTCATCAGCCCAGGCAGATGCCCTCATTCCCCCACTTAGTCAAGCTCGATCGACTTCTCCCCGTCTGAATCTTCCCCCAGAGCAATGGATAGCTCTGATTGCAAACCCTGTATGGCGGGAAAACTTATACCATCACAGAACTGCAACCACTCATCTAGGACAGTGGTTTCAAAACCTAATCGAACCGGGCTGGCAAGCAATCCGCAACTTCGCAGCGCTGCAATCTCAATTCCCCACCTATGCTCTGGCAAGGGGGATGACACCGCAGGAGAAAAGGATTGATGGGGACGGCTATCAGTTTGCAGTGATGGTGATTTGTGAAGACTTTGAATCCAATCCTCATCCGGCAGATGCTGCTCAATCATTGGTGGAAGTTGGATTTATTGTGGGTGTGCGACTTGTGCAGTCGGACTTCGATCGCTCTCATGTCCATTTACCCATTGATGTGAATGTGGAACTGGCTTTTCCAGATGAAGTTGGACAGATGGAGACGATCACAGAACATTTAACTTCTGATACCCCAAACCTTACCGTATGGTTTCCCAAGTTAATTGTTCAATCTCAAGAGTCCGTAACGCTAATGCTGATAGCGAGGAGTTGGCAATTTGTCCATAACTTCACTCTTTAACAAAGATACTTACAAAGCAGGACAAATTTTATTAGGTAAAATCACGCAGCAGTGTGTTAAACTCTCGTTTAAACAATATTTCCCTGTCTAAATATTATTTTTGTTAGTTGAGCCTAGTTCAAGGCGTTTCGATCATTCCTGTCCTGGATCAGAAAAGTTTGGGAACGATAACCGATGTCGCGTGAGCCTTTGGATCAGTTGAAACGGGGAGGGGCTAAGCTAAAGGTGCTGTTGGTAGGAGTTAACCACTATCACGATCGCAACCTGGCTTCGCTGAATTACTCCGTAGCCGATTGTGTGGGAATTGAAAATGCTCTTAGAGAAGTAACAACTCAATTTCCACATTGTCAAATTGACACACTGTATGGCGTTTCTGATTCCTCGGTGACTGTTCAAGCATTTTGCGATCGCCTTAATCAATTATTGGCAGGCACTGTATCAAAAGATACGGTCTTGTTTTATTTTGCTGGGCACGGCGTTCTAGACTCTACTTCCAAAGAGCTTTACCTGTGCTTAAGTGAGACTTGCTTAACCCATCTGCCAGAAACCGCAATCCCGATGAAGCTGGTGCTGAATCAATTAGCTGAGGTGACGGCGGGTAAACAGGTCGTTATTCTGGATGCTTGCCACAGTGGAGGCGCTTTTCACAGCAGGGGCGTGACCACTTTAGAGGACAATGCAACTTCATTAGATTCATCTCCTGAATTTGATCCTGACTTTACGCCTTCACTGCGGGAAGCATTGCAGGATTATACAAACCAGGGATACAAGCAAAGTAAGCATTTTCACGCCTTAATGTCCTGTGATGTGGGGCAACAATCCTATGAAATGCCAAATCGACAAAATGGTATTTTTAGTTATTACTTAATTCAAGGCATTCAGGGCGAGGCGGCAGACGAACAAGGGCGGATTCAAGTCGATCGCCTCTCGGAATATGTGGGAGACCACACAACTGCCTATTTTCGAGAACGGCAAATTCCAGAGGGGCGTTCCCAAACGCCAGTTCATCTGAAGGGGGCTTCCCAAAAAGTCATCCTGGGGTTTGTGGAACCGCCAAAAGCATTTGAATCAACTGGATCGGGAAGTACTCTCCTGTTTCGACTGGATCAATATCGTCATGCGGTTGGAGAAGCATTTGAACAAGCCTATCCCCTGAGCGAAGAAACCTGGCACCTTTTAAAGAAATTTGCTGGCAATTTTTATTTGCCTGAAGAGGAGTGCCAACGAATTGACTCAGAAATCGAACAACAGGTTGAGCGAACCCTGGCTGTTTATCAACAACGAGCCACTCAACGCTTGCACAACTCCTATCCTCATGCGGCTGATCCTTTCATAGAATTACGCAGGGAAATGGGTCTAAAGCCAGAAATTTTGCAGCCCTTTGAAGCCCAAGCGAAACAAACTTTTCAGGAGCATGAGAAACAGTACCGCGATGCATTTTTAGCAGTGTTATACGAGCGAGGGGCGATCAGCTCAGATGCCCGTCACCAGTTGCAGAGTTTACAACAGAAATGTGGTTTTGCTCCATCGGTCATTACTCAATTTGAAACACAGGAAACCCGCAGCTTTGAGCGTTGTCAAGCGGAGTATCAACAGTTATTTTTTGGAGCGATTCATGATAATCGAGTAGATCAACAAGCTTTTGCACAGGAACAAAAGCGATTAGGCTTGGGCGATGCTGTGGTTGAGCAGATTGAAGCAGATATTACTCAAATATTTGAGACGAAAAAATTAGAGTATCGAGGTAGATTTGCTGACTCTATTCGAGCCGCAACTCATCCGGATCTTTTCCCCTTAAAAGCGCTACAAAAGAATCTTGCCCTAGGTGATGCCCTGGTAGAAATTATTGAAACAGAAGAAATTCAGCGATTGGAGCGCGATCGCAAAAAATACCGTGAGAAGTTAAAAAGCTGTCTACATCAGCAAGTTGATTTTAATGTAGAGGAGTACCATCGTCGCCAACAAATAGAGGAATCGATTGATTTGGCAGATGTCATTTTAGATTTGCTCGATCAGTCTGCGATCCAAGAATTTGAGCATGATTGCCAAACCTATCGGCGCGATTTTTCACAAAAAATTAGACAAGAAGACCCGCTTCGCCCGCAAGCCAAGCGACAATTGCAGCAGTTGCAAGAATCTTTAGACTTTTTTGATCTTGATCGCACGGTCTCCAATCCTGTGATTGAGTGGTTACAGCAGCAAGAACACCACCAGTGTCAGCAAGATAAGCAGGTTTATTTAGAGGATTATACCCAGGCGCTGCGAACCCAAACACCCATCCATTCCGACTATCTCGATCGACTAACCGCTCGACAACAGCAATTTGAGTTGAGCGATCAAATCATTGCTCAACTCACTTGGGCATCTGAGCAAAAATTTGAGGGTGATCAGAAAAATTATTGCCAAGAATTTGATTGGAAGTTGCGGAATCAGTGTTCTTTAGAGACTGAGTTTTTGCAACAACTTCAACAAAAATACAACCTGAGTGATGTCATTACTCAACCCCTGAATGCAAAATTGATGACTGACTTTGAGCAAGATCAAAAGCAATATCATGCTCTTCTCATCCGCGAACTCAATCAAAAATCCTCTTTAACTTCAGTTGCTCGTCAGCAATTGCGAAAACTTCAAACTGAGCTAAAACTGGGTGAGATTGTTTGCCAAGCAATTGAAGCTCAGGTGATAGCTCGATTAGATGATGAGCGCAGGCGACGGAATACTTATGGACAAATATTTGACCGCATTATTCGCCAATTTAATGTATTAAATGACTTTGTTTTAGAGGATCACGATCGCGCTGATTTAGAACAGCATCGGTGTGATTTAGAGCTAACCTCGGAAGAAGTAGATGCGATCAAGGCTCAAATACTTCAGCAGTATCAGAGTGACATTCAGCAATATCAAAATGTGTTGAAGCAAGCCTCCTACCCGCTAACAGACGAGGCGATCGAAGTTTTAGAATCGAGTCGTGTGAACCTAAATCTTAGCTCTCAGATAGCACATAGGCTTGAACAACAGTGTTTGACCGAGAAATTGAGGCAGTATGAACACGCCTTTTCAAAAGCGATCATTCGCCAATATCCAATCGGCAACAAGGGAAAAAAACAGTTACGTCAATTACAGCAGAAGCTTGGTTTAGGAGACGAACTTATTTTGACAACGTATCAAAAGGTGCAGGCTTATGTGGACGAAATCAACAAACTTCTCGAAACTGAATGAGCAATTGCAGCAGGATGTTCTGACGCAGCTAGAGCCTATTCAGCAAAAGCTCGATCTGCCGGATGATGTCGCAACCGCCCTCATTCACCATCAAATCATTGCCCACCAAACGGCTAAAGCAAAAACGTCTCCCCCACTCATAGCCCAATCTGTTTCGCTAAAGCGTGCGTCTGGTATTCCCCTTTATCAAACATTGTTGACCCTAGGAACGGAATTTAATCATCAGGCAAAATTGGCGATCGCTGGAATCGCGACCCAGGCAAAAACTCTACATCTTCAGATCTCCACTCGCCCACCTGCCATTTCTCAGAGAACTGCTGGACTTGTGCTTGGAGTTGTGAGTGTGGGCGCGATCGCGGTTGCCATCTCAGTTGTTCCTCAGAGAACACAAACACCCATAAAAGTTGAAGCCTCTTTCAGCACACTCAAGATGCAACCGTTGGATAAGGACACGTATTCTTTTTTCATTGATAAAATACTTCGGAAGCACTTCGAGCAGATGGATCAGCAATATTTACGGGCACTGGATGATGGAGCTATTAATTTGCTTCGATCCGATACGCGCAAAGTTAGACCAGACACCCTGCCGAAAGATGACCCCATCACCCAAAAGATCATCCAAAAAATTGAAGCGAAGGTGAAAAGCCATAGGGATGAGTGGAATCGGAATCAGAAGCATCTAGCTCAGGCAAGGCAGTTGCTCAACCAGGGAAGACTTTCGGCACTCATCGAGGCTGAAAAGGAATTGAAAAAAATCAAGTTGTTGGGCAAAGCCTCAAAACAAGGCAGCCCTTACTGGAATCGGAAAATTCAACCAGCAAAAGCGGCGATCTCCAGCACGAGAACAGCACTAACTACCCCTCCCCCCTCTTCCCCTGTTATACCTGCGGCTCCATCCTCGAATGATGCAGCGCCTTACACACCACCCCCTTCATATTCACCCCCTTCATATTCACCTCCTTCGTACTCACCCCCTTCATATTCACCCCCTTCGTACTCACCTCCACGATCTGACCCGTCACCTCCCCCATCAACTCCTTAACCGTCAATGGGTACAATTTGCGAGTAATTATCTACTTGGGTAAATAAATGTACGGAATGACTTATCCACGCTGCCAGTTACAAAAGCTCTTCCATCAGGTCGAAATACAACAGCTGTAATCTCTCCATCATTTTTCTCAAATACATTAATTTCCTGTCCCGTTTGCAACTGCCATAATTTTACTTTTCTATCTCTTCCTCCAGTGAGCAAAATTTTCCCACTGGGACTCGATGCAATTACCCTCACTTGTCCACCGTGTCTTAATGGTGGAAGAGGCTCAAAGGTTGAAAGTGACCATCGGCGAACAACTCCTTCTACGGGATCTGCTGCTACAAACATAGTGCCATCCGCAGTAAAAGTAATTGAGGAAGTAGAAAAATTTGAATTATCTAACGTGCAAAGATATCGACCAGTTACTGCATCCCAGAAGTTTATGTAATAGGTACTTTCCTGCTCTTTAGTAACCGGTTGTGTTGTACTCAAAATTGCCCTACCTGCCGCAGCCAGTACCTTTCCATTTGGGCTAAAGGCAACAGCATCTATGCGCTGCTTTTCACTGGTGCCGATCGCTATTGGATAGCGACTAATTTCTTGAATTTGTTGGCGAACAGGTTGTAACTGACCGATACTGCGAATATTCCATAGTCTCATGCTGCGCCCGTTGGGTCTCCCAATTCCCGCAGCCACTACTTGACCAGCAGGACTAACGGTAATTGAACGAGGTTCAAATATCACTTCTCGACTAGTCGATTTCGTTAACTTTTCTCGTCCCCACTCTTCACGCTTCCATACCGATACCCCGCCATTACTTTCTCCTGTAACCAAGAACAATCCATTAGGACTAAATGCCAGTGTGTTTATCGGACTTTCACTTATATACATTCGTTTTCGTTGCCGCTTTATAGTCTCTAATCCAGACCATATCCTGACGCTACCTCTCGTACCAAGTCGATCTCTATCGACATATTTTGAGCCTGTTGCCAACAATCTACCATCCGGGCTGAAGGCAAGCGATGTGATTGTTTCTTCCTTCACGTTTTTGTCAAGGGGATCTGTTTGATTGCGAGTAATTTTGTCGTCCCACTCTTTAATTGCTTCCCAATCGGGGTCGGGGGGGAGGTTGGCGGCGCGTCCAGCATCGATCGCTGGGCAAGACCGGGTTGCTTGAGAGGGTTGGGGTGCTTGCGATTGGATGGGTTGGGGTAGAAGGGAGGTAACGGTAAGACTAGCGGCAAGGGTTGTGAGAAGAACGAGGAGGAGTTTAGAGTAGCGCATGGGTCGAGATACACAAATTGAACGTCGTGGAAATGGGTGATGCTTTTTGATTTACTCAGAGGATACCCAAAAGGGCGATGCGATGGAACAATTGAGTGAATTAGAAAAGTTTTTTAGAAAAATTTGGCGATCGCCGTGCATGGGGTAGAAAAACCGAAACAAAGAGTGTAAGTCAGAACGAAACCCCTTGAATCCGGAATCAGCAACCTGATTGCATCGGGCATCTGACACGACCCATCTACCGTTATGGAGTTGCACTCATGTCTATTGAAAAGCACCGTTTTGAAACCCTGCGTCCATTCTTAAGCAAACTTGCCAAGATTGATTTAGGCGCGATCTCCCATGTTCTAGAGCATAAAAAAGGCTGGAGTTATCAGAAAACGGTACGTGCCATCCTGGGATATTTAGCATTTTTGCTATTGGTTTATCTTTACCCCGATCAAAAACTGGTTCCTTCTGTGGAAGTCGATACCGTTTGGCATCACCACATCTTAGATACGTTGAAATATACCGAAGATTGCGAGACTCTTTTTGGCTACTACGTTCACCACTTTCCCTACCTTGGAGAGCGAGGTGAAGCGGATCAGCAGGAACTACAGCAATCCTTCGCTGACACTAAGCAATTACTGGTGAAGTTTTTAGGCACCGTGTCAGAAGATGTGCTTGCACAGGGTGAGAATGCGAGAACCTGTCCGCCCCAATCTAGCGGGTGTTGCCTACGCAAAGATGCAGTGAAGTTGGTGCGCCCAGGTAATTCTCTAACACTAGAGGCTCTGATGCCCAACTCATCGATTAGCTAATGTTCTAATCCTGTTTGGCTAACGGCTTAAAGCAAGGGAATTGATTCCCTTGCTTTTGCTATTGAGTCAGAATTCCAGTTCTGGCGGATTAAACTGCCGAGTGAGAGGCACTTTGCAAGGGTTAATACTGCTGAAGGAGTTGATCTATTTTTTGAGCATCATAGAACATTTGCAGTTGATTGAATTTTGCTTTAGCGCATTCTGCCCAGTGGCGCATTTGGGCTAAATTGCCGCGTGCCTCTTCTAGAATTGCCAGCGATCGCTGGCAGTAGGCAGTACAGCGCTGGTCGTTTCTTTGTTCTGCGATCGCCAATCCCGTCATCAACAACGCTTCTGCTTCAACGAATTTTCCTTGTTTAATGGCGACTACGGCTAACCAATCTTTGATGTAAGTGGTTGCTCGTTGCCAATTGATCGATTCAGCTTGAACTAATGCCTGGTTATAGAGGCGATCAGCGGTGTCATACTCTCCAGTTTCCAGACAAATTTGTGCCCGATAATAAAGTAGCTTAATTTGATGAGAATTGAAAACAGTTTGGGGATTTTCAGTGAGTGTTGACAGTTCCTCTGCTTGGATCAGCCAGGTTTGAGCCTGGTCAAATTGCTGCTGCTGAATATGAAATGTTGTGAGATGAATCAGGAGATCAAACTGCGAGGATTGAGTTTGGGCATCGGGTAAGTTTAAGGCTCGTTGGCAGAGGGCGATCGCGGTTTCCAGATGTTCTGGCTGATTGATGAAGACAAAAGTACGCACTTTCTCAAACAAAGCGGCTGCCAAGGCTACCAGATCTTGACGGTGCTCTGCTGCTTGAATGAGCCAATCCATCCACGATAGGCGTTCATTCCAGTAGCCGCAATTGTGGGTATAGCTGTTGAGGAAGTGCCAGAGGTGTTTGAAATCGTGATAACGTCCTTGCACCATGCAATAGTCGATACAATCTCTCAAGGTTTCCCATTCTTGTTCCAGTGGAAGGTAGTCATGCCACTCGTGCTGATCTGGGTTACCGTATTGTTCAACAAACTGCACGTACCATTCAATCCAGCGATCGCGCACCCGTTGAGCAAGGGTGGTATCGGCTTCCAACTCAGTCAACGTATAGCTGCGGGTCAATGGCAACATTGTGTAGCGTCCAGTTGCTTCACTAATTAACGAAAGTTGCTTTAGCTTGGCAACGCTTTCAACCAATTGATCCGGGTCAGATATCTCCGCAATATACGCGATCGCACCCCCTTGAGCCGCCCCAGAAAAAAGCGCCAATGCCAGCAACAAATGATGGGCAGGATGTTCTCGCAGAGGGGCGATTGAACTTTCAAAGCAGTAGCGGGATAGTTCTTGCATGGTCAATCGAGAGCGATTGAAGAGATAGGTTAGCGGATAGCCGGAAGCAAGTTGCCCAATGGTATAAACAATAGCAGTGGGGAGTCCAGCGGATAGTTGATGAATTTGTTGAGCAGATTCAGGGCAAGCGGGCACCCGTTTTTCCTGCATTTGTTGTTGGATTAACGCCAAGCTTTCGTCTTTTGAGAGCGGTGCTAACGGAATTACAACCTCCAACAATTCCTGGGCACGGCTTGTAATAATCACTTTAACGGTAGATGGCAAATCGCATAAAAAAGCATAAACGTTTTTAACATCTTCAATAGTTTCTAAATTGTCTAGCAGCAACAAAACCCATTGCTTACCCAATTGATAATAAATTTGCTCCGATTGCTGATCGATAGTTTGAATTAGGATTTCTGGGCATTGTAACGTGGTGGCGATCGCCCGAAAAATATCTTGCAAGGTGCGATCGCGGCGTTGTCTAGGCAAAATCCCGTTTGTCAGTAATTGTTCTGTTTTAGCTGAGGCGAAAACAATTGCAGTAAACATGGGAATGCCTTCACTATCAGAAGTCGCATGAGATCGAAGACAGCGATAGGCGACTTCCAGCATCAGCGATGTTTTGCCCACTCCACCCACTCCACATAAGCTGATGCAATGCGTCCGGCACTCTGCCCGAAGCAACTGGATCAACTGTTGCAATTCTGCCTGTCTGCCGATAAACGTTGAGTAATTGCAGGCAGGTAAATTGTGTAATACCGTTGGGCAGGGTATTTGTGGCAGTTCACTCTCTGCACTATTGAGTCCTTTCGGTGGTGCCAATGCCGCCACTGGAGCGTCATCTTGAGCAACAATCTCTTGCCAGTCTAGTTGCAAAATTTGGCAATATGCTTTGAACGCACGAGAGTTAACCTTACCTGAAGCTGCAAATCGGCTCCAGGTGCCGTAAGAGATCCCTTTTACTAATACTTCACCCGCATCAATTTGTTGCTCAATTCGCTCTAGCAACGTTCCCTGCTTCTGTTGCGCGACGGTTTGTTTAATCGTGTTGAGCGTTGATTTAGACTCTGCCTGCAAAATCTTTTCAAAATCTCGCAGCCAGTTCCGCTCATTTGCAGTCCAGTCGTTGGTTTGTTGATATTGACGCAGAATCAGTTTGCTGGCTTCCTGTAAGGGTCTTAAGTCTTGAGAACTAATTGTCCATCCCTTTTGCTCTTTAGCTTGCCGAATTTTTGCCTGTCCCTCAATGGACGCTTGCAGCGATCGCTCATGCATAAGCCCCTGAATCAGTAGATGGGTGAAAGAAATTTGTCAAGATCAGACGCGATCACCAAATTTGCTGATCTTAAATGACCCTGACTTTTCTCCGTATTTTCAGCATTCTACAAGCATCGACCTTCAGACAACCGCAATCACACGAGGCTACAGCGATGATGCCCAGTAATCAAGGACGGTTTTTTCGATGGATCTGCCACTTGTTGAAGTATTTCTTATTGACATTAGTAGGATTCACAATCGCTTGCATCCTATCCATTACGCTGTTGAATGCTGCGATTCCTCCTTTAGTGGAACTACTACCCTTCATCGGACGATTCGCCATTTTCATTAGTTGCCTGCTTGCTTTGGCAGTTGTGCTGGAATCGGCTCGTCATTAGCAATTCACACTTAGTGAGCCTAGGTAGTTTGTAGATCTTTAACACAGCTTTCATCCAAAATTACGCAAAACTTTGAGTAATTTGCGTAATTTCCCTAGGTTCCCCCTGAGAAGAATGTAATGCCTCAATCTATAAACTTCAAATTTCACGGCGATCGCCCCTGTTGAAGGATTCCTTTTTATGAAAAACCAAATCATTTTTCAGAACGTTCTCGCCCAATTGCGATCGCTCAGTCTTCATCTCTGCTCTCTCAGTCTCGCGTTGCAGGAGAGCTACACATCAATTCAGCACCCAATCGAGCAGATAGATCAAACCAAACAAAAGCTCCAGTACATTCAAACTCATCTGCAAGCCATTCAAGAAGCCGTCATTCCCAAGTTTGAGCGCCGATGCAACGTCTCTGACGGCAACGACTCGATTTTGATCGAGTTGATTGAACGAACGAGGCAACTTACCAATTCTCTGATTCATCTGACTGAGGAGTATGTCATTGATCCGATTGGAGTTCAATCCTGTCTTTTAAATGTGATTAATAGTGATGCTTGTGAGTTGCAAAACCGCTTTGTCAGCCTAACCTTTTCCAGAGTTTAATCAGGCTTCTAAACGTATTCAATGGAGTCTGCTGCTTCAATCAACGTCTTTTTGATTGGCAAGTGAACGCGATCTCGCTTTTCGTGTCTTTGAACGTGAGATCGTCCCCGCCCTCCTCCAACGACTCCTTAAACACTCGAACTTCTGTTGTAACGCTTTATGAAGTTACAACGTTGCTTGCGTAATTTCCGAAAGTGGGCACCGAGAAGCCAGTAGAAGGCGCGATCGCCCTTACTGCACCGCAACCTAACTACCTCATCTACCCAGGAGACCCAGCATCATGACCTTTGATACCAGCAGTGTTCTTGAACACATTATTGAAGAAAGAGGAAAAACTCTCGTTTTCTACATCAATGGTGTTTTCGTTCGAGACTATACACAGCAGAAGAATGCTGTTGGAGATGCTCTCAAGCTCAACGATGTCTTACCTGACTCTTTAGAACTTGATGGACAGCAAAATGATTCAAAGTTTCCCCCCAACTTTGCTGAGGTGATGGAGTCTATTGCTAGAAGCTTTGTGACAAGTCTTGCAATTGCAGCAGCAAGCGGTGGAATTTTAACTATACCAGCGCTGGTGAGGACAGTTGTGAATGGAATTGTGTCGGCGTTTCTACAACCTGCTCTCCAAGATATTAGTGAAGCTCTGTATCAGATTGCTTCAGATGACGTATCTGCCAGTGATTCAGTGAACAGGAACTGGACTGGTTCAACCCAAACGGTTCAGAAATGGCTGACTAATCCTGGCAATTCTGTCATTTTTACTCCGCACTCTCAAGGAAATTTGTATGTTGAAGATGGACTAAGAGTCATCAATCCTGAACCGAGTGATATTAGACTAATCTCGCTCGGTTCACCAACAGATTATGGTTCTGCCGGAGGAATGCAAGATATTTTGTCGGGGCAGCAGGGGATTTATAGAGGTGCAAACATCAAGAATACTGATGATCCAATCACCTTCTTTCAACCCGCAGTAGCTGATACAAAGTATGATCTTGTAACGTCACTAGCAGTAGTACTGCTAGGTTTGTCCACATCCGCAGTTCCATTCATCGGCGTGCCACTGCAACTTGCTCAACTATTTGGTTTTCTTTCTGGAAGAAACATCATGCGCGAGATTGTAGAGCCTGTTGTTGCTGATTTGCAAGCAAACCATCATCGAGTCTACGAAATGATGGCAGGTATACAAGGAACACTAACTAATTTGGGTGAGCTTGGCGGGGGTGGAGGACATGACCTTGACAGACGATATCTAACTGATCCCAACCCGCTCAAGACTACCTTTGAGCAGTTTGTTCATGAGTTGCAACCAAAAGGCTATTACTTTTCTCAAGGAGTAGTGGCTAAAAATGATCCAATCATCAATGGCACTGAGAAACATGATGATTGGATAGAAGGAGGTAGTTCTGGTAATACAATTGATGGCGGCGGTAGAAATGATGTTCTAAAAGGTAGAGATGGCAATGACATCTTGATTGGCGGATCTGGATATGATTTGTTGGATGGCGGGGATGGTAAAGACACCGCAGATTACTACTCCAGTCTACAAGGAATCATTGTCTCAGCCAAGACGATCGCGGGTTCTGATGTGTACGAAGTGCAAGACGGCTTCGGCATGGTAGACACGCTCGGTAACATTGAAGTAATTTCTGGCACAAAGTCCAAAGACATCTTCAATGGCAGCGACTTCTCAGACATTTTCTATGGACAAGAGGGTGATGATGAGTTTTATGGCAAAGCTGGCAATGATGAGTTTTATGGAGGTGCAGGGGACGACATCGGACTCGGCGGCGATGACGGCGACGACTTAAGAGGAGAAGACGGAGAAGATTTTCTCCGGGGCGATGGAGGGAATGACTCTCTGTATGGTGGCAATGGAAATGATTTACTTCTCGGTGGTGATGGTAACGACGACTTAAGAGGAGAAAATGGCATCGATCGCATCTACGGTGAAAATGGGGACGACCTACTCTATAGCGGTGACGGCGATGACTTTCTATACGGTGGAGAAAACAACGATCGCCTCTATGGTGAAGATGGTATCGATCGCCTCTTCGGTGAAGCTGGAGAAGACACCATCGTTGGAGGTGCTGGCGGAGATATTATTCGAGGTGGTGCTGGGAAAGACACCATTTTTGGCGATTTCCAAAACGGTTTGTCTGCCTCTTCAGCTAATGTCGTTTCGTTTAATTTTATCTCAGCACCTAGTCCTGGCGTAAATAGCTTCAGAACTGCTGCATTCAGCGCCGTGTCCTTCAGTGTTGCTGCCCCTTCTCAACTTTATGCTGATGAAATTTACGGTGGCGAAGACGATGACACCATCTACGCAGGTTTAGATGATGATTTCGTTTCTGGCGAGAGCGGCAATGATGACATCTACGGCGAGTCAGGTAATGATGTGCTACTTGGGGATTCTGGCACTGACTTGATCGCTGGTGGCACAGGCAACGACCTCATCAGTGGCGGCACTGAAGACGATGAACTTTGGGGGGAAGATGGCGACGACATCATCAACGGCGATGCTGGGAACGACTTGATTTATGGCGGTGAAGATAATGACACGATCGCAGGTGGGCTAGGCAACGATCGCATCTTCGGCGAAGGCGGCAATGACCTGATCAATGGAGACGAAGGCAACGATAGCATCTTTGGGCAAGACGGCAACGACACCCTCTCCGGCGGCATCGGCGATGACTACCTCGAAGCAGGCATCGGCATCGACACGCTTAACGGTGGCGACGGCACAGACACCCTGTTCGGGCAAAACGGTGACGACACCCTGAATGGTGATGCAGGCGACGACTTCTTGGATGGCGGCGATGGCGCAGACAAACTCTTTGGCGGTGACGGCAACGACAAACTCCTGGGTCAAGCTGGAAACGACGTGCTTTATGGACAAACAGGCGACGACACCCTCGACGGTGGTGCGGGCAAAGACTACCTGGAAGGCAATGAGGGCAACGATACCCTGTTTGGCGGAGCCGATAGCGACACTCTCTACGGCAACGAGGGCAACGACATCCTCAACGGCGACGCAGGCAACGATACCCTGTTTGGCGGGTCAGGCAACGATCTCATCAACGGCGGTGGCGACGTGGATATGGTCAGCTACCTCACCTCCCCCAGTGGCGTAGTCGTCAACATTGACGAAAGCAAAAACTACCGCAACGATCGCCAGTCCAACGCCAACGCCGCGATCAATCCCGACAATCCCGCCGCTTACTATACCGACCTCGAAGCCAACTTCGCGATCAACCCCGGCAGCGCCGCCGATGGCTATGGCAACACCGACACCCTGATCGACCTGGAAAACATCACTGGCTCCCAGTTTGCCGACGTGCTGATTGGCAACGATCGCAACAACACGATCTTTGGGCTGGGGGGCGACGATCTCCTGGTCGGGGGCGGCGGCAACGACAGCTTCTACGGCGGCAACGGCATTGATACCGTCAGCTATCGCCGCAGTCCCGGCGGTGTGACGGTCAACCTGGAAACCAACAGCGCCAGCGATGGGGCAGGCGGCAACGATCGCATCTTCGACACCGAAAACATCATTGGTTCTCGGTTCAACGACACCCTCACTGGCGATGTCAAAGCCAACATCATCACCGCTGGTAGCGGTAATGACACCGTTTTCGGCGGCGCAGGCAACGACACCCTCTATGGCGAAACTGGCGATGACACAGTTTCCGGCGGCATCGGCAACGACACCCTCTACGGCAACCTGGGGCGCGACACCCTCAATGGGGATGCCGGAGATGACTTCGCCTACGGCGGTGATGGCAACGATACCCTCAACGGCGGCGACGGCATTGACCAACTCTGGGGCGACCAAGGCAACGACCTGCTAAATGGCGGAACCGGGGACGACTTCTTGGATGGCGGCATTGGTAACGACACCCTCAATGGCAACGACGGCAACGACCAGCTCTTGGGTCAAGCCGGCGACGACCTGCTCGATGGCGGTGATGGCAATGATGTCCTCTCCGGCGGTGACGGCAAAGATATCCTGTATGGACAAACTGGCGACGACAGCCTGGATGGGGGCTTGGGCAACGACCAACTCTGGGGCGGCGACGGCAGCGACACCCTCAGCGGACAAGCCGGGGACGACTTGTTGGACGGCGGCGCTGGTGACGATGTGCTCTCCGGCGGCGACGGCAGCGATCGCCTCTTCGGTCAAACAGGCAATGACTCCCTCACTGGTGGCTTGGGCGATGACTTCCTCGATGGCGGCGCTGGGAACGATTCCCTACTGGGCAACGAGGGCAACGACCAACTCTTCGGTCAAGCAGGGGATGACCTGCTCGATGGCGGCGCAGACAATGATGTCCTCTCCGGTGGTGACGGCAACGACCAACTCTTCGGTCAAGCGGGTGAAGATCTGCTGGAAGGCGGGTTGGGCGACGATCTGCTCAACGGCGGTACTGGTGACGACATCCTCAAAGGTAATCAGGGCAGCGACATCCTGTCCGGCGGCGGCGGGCACGACCGGTTCTACATCAACCGAGGCGAAGGCTCAGACACGATTCTGGACTTTACCGGAGTCGGTCGCGGCACCAATCCCGCCCCCTACCTGGTTCCCGAAATGGACACGATCATCTTCTCTGGAGCCGATCTGGTTGCCCGGAATATGCTCCTATCCCAAACAGGCAGCAGTCTGGTGATCGACTTTGAGGACATTGCCAACACCACTGTCACCCTGCAAAACTTCGTCCTCGAAAACCTCGATAACCACAGCACCAACACTGGCGTATCCCTCACCGTCGGCAACATCCTGTTCCAGGGCGATACCGCGATTTGGGATAGCTTTGATGTCATCAACGCCAATGCCACCCTGACTCAAGTCCTCCGCCCCAATTTCGTCACCTTCCTGAATGACCTGGACAACAAAACGAATGGTTTTGACTATTCCAATGACGTGATCAACGGTCAGGGCGGTAACGATACCCTGCGCGGCTTGGGCGGCAACGATTTGCTCCGAGGTGGCGAAGGCAATGACATTCTGCTTGGCGGTGCAGGCTGCGACATCCTGGTGGGACAGTGGGGCGATGACTACTTGGAAGGCGGATTAGACGACGACTACCTGCGCGGCGGCGAGGGCAATGATTTCCTCACCGGCGGCTTTGGCAACGATCGCCTAGAAGGAGGACTGGGCAACGATCAAATGTTTGGAGCCGGAGGACGCGATCGCTTCGTCATCTACCGCGGTGATGGTGTAGATACGATCGCCGACTTTGATGGAGTGGGTCCCGGCTATCAGCCCTACGAAGACATCATCAATGAAGCCGATATTCTGCAATTCCTGGGCACAGGACTGATTGCCAAAAACATGATTCTGACTCAAACCGACTACGAGCCAATCACTGGCAATAGACTGGTCATTACCTTTGAAGGCATTACAGACACCACCGTCAAATTGACCAACTTTGCAATGGAAAATCTAGATAATCTGTCCACTCTGAATTCAGATGGAGTTCCGATCGGCAACATCCTATTCCAGTTTGACGGCGAGACTACTATCCAAGACAGCTTCGATGTCTTTAATGCAGACTGGATGTTTGACCAGGTTTTAAGAGCCAATACGGTTACCTTCCTAAACGATTTGGATAACGAAATCAGCGGCTTCGAGTGGTCTGATGATGTAATCAATGGACAAGGTGGTAACGACATCCTCCTAGGCTTGGGAGGAAATGACATTCTTCGCGGCGGTGTTGGTAATGATGTCTTGATCGGCGGCACTGGCAATAACATCCTCACTGGTAATGCAGGGGCTGATACTTTTGTCATGGAGTTGGGCGGTTTTAATCTAGTCACCGATTTCAATGTAAGTGAAGACTTCATCGGATTAGGCAGTGGATTGACCTTTGATCAACTTAGAGTTGAGCAGGGAACTGGCATCAATGCTGGTAGCACCTCAATCCGAGTGCTAGGGGATGATTCACTACTGATGTCATTTCAGGGTGTACAAGCCAATGCTTTAACCACGGAGATGTTTCGTCCCGACTCTGCTCTCTATCAACCCGTAACGTTTGGTTAGGCAAATCAATCACCCCTGAAACAAGTTTTATTTCAGGGGTGACTATACATAATCAGCGAAACGGCATGTGTAGCAGATTTATCCCAGTAAATTTAAATCCTCAATCACATTCAAAATTAGGTTCGTCGTTGTGAGGAAAAAGTTTAGGGTGTCTTATTCTTGGTTCTGACTATGTCTTCGCTAATATGACGGTAGTAAGTTGGGCGACTGATACCCAGATGTTCGCAAATAGAAGAGACCGATCGCTTGGGATCTGCTGCCAGCGTGCGCCCCATGTCAATTTGTTGAGCGGTCAACTTTTGCCGCCGTCCGCCCTTGCGTCCCCTCGCTCTGGCAGCTTGCAATCCCGCTTGAGTTCGTTCCCGAATAAGATTGCGCTCAAACTCAGCCAAGGCTCCAAACATATGGAAAATCAGCTTGCCGCCGCTGGTAGTCGTGTCAATGCTTTCTTGCAGGGAACGAAAGCCAATCTGTCGGCTCTCTAGGTCTTCTATCAAGGCAATCAAGTCTTTGAGCGATCGCCCCAAGCGATCGAGCCGCCAGACTACCAAAGTATCTCCATCTCGCACATAATCAAATGCTTCTTTCAGTCCTGGGCGATCTGCTTTCGCACCACTCATCTTGTCGGAGAAGATTTTTTCACACCCTGCTTGTTGCAACGCATCATGTTGCAAATTCAAATTTTGGTCATCCGTTGAAACCCGTTCGTACCCGACTAGCATAGCGAGGAGTTCTAATGTACTCACACTGTATCAGAACTCGTTAAATCTGCATCATTTTGAAACATAGATTTAGAGACAAGTTAATTTACAGTTGAGGCGGTCTGAAACCCTTGATTTAGGAAGAAGCGTTCAGAGCAGAGCCAACTGTAAAACAAACGACCCTTTACGAGACATCCACAACTGGCACATAACCTCTTAACAGCAATCACCGCTGTTAGGAGCCAGTGTTTCCTACCTATCGCTCGAATCTGTCGTTTTCTCGGTTTGCTCTGCCACGTCAGAGATCGCGGCATTCATCTCTATCTCTAACTGCTCCACCGTTGGTAGATTCTCTTTAAATAGCTTGGGTAATCGATGGGTTGACACCGCTATGGGAGTGTTCAGGTTACGTAAGGCGTACTCTGCTTTGGTCTTACTCTTGGATTTGCAAAGGATTAGCCCAATTGTTGGATTGTCAGTAGAGTGGCGCAGCAGATCGTCTACGGCTGATACATAGAAGTTCATTTTGCCAGAGTATTCAGGTTGAAATTCGCCCATTTTCAAGTCAATGACAATGAAGCAACGTAATTTGAGATGGTAGAAGAGCAAGTCCAAATAGTAATCTTCGCCATCTACTTCGAGATTATATTGACTGCCAACAAAGGAGAATCCAGTTCCTAGCTCAAGTAAGAAGTCACGAATATGAGTGACCAATGCTTGCTCAAGTTCCCGTTCTTGGGCATTGTCTTGTAGTGGAAGAAATTCAAAGCTGTAAGGGTCCTTGATTAGCTGATTTGCCAGGTCAGATTGAGGTTGAGGCAAAGTGCGATCGAAGTTGGTAATAGCACCCCCTTGCCGTTGAAACAAATCGCTTTCGATTTGGTAAACAAGAACATCTCGACTCCAGCCATTCTCAACTGTTTTCTCGGCGTACCAAAGTCGCTGCGCCTGAGTTTTAAGCTTGTCGATCAGAGCCAGGTTGTGCCGCCAAGGTAATTTACCAACGCTGCGCTGGATAATTGCTTCGTCTGGATAAGCCTCAGCAAAAGCCTTCATATATCCCAAATTGGAGCGGGAGAAGCCTTTGATGTTGGGGAACTCTTTTCTCAAATCTTTAGCCAGACGTTCAATAACCTTCGTGCCCCAACCTTCCTGTTGTTGCTGTTCTACGATGGAGCGTCCAATCTGCCAGTAGAGGAGGAGCAGTTCTTGGTTAACAGCAAGTGCAGCTCTGACTTGAGCAGTTCTAATGCGCTCTTTCAGGTGACGTAGCCAGTCGTCGTAATCCTGGGGCATGGAAAGCAGGCGATCGCTCACAGGTGGTGTGCTCTGAAAGGTAGTTATTCCGCTCCTGATCGTGACATAATCTCGATACATCTGGCTCAAAATAGCTAGGAATTACTAAATAGCGAAAATGCTAATCGGAGTTCTAAATCGGAAGGGTGGCTGCGGAAAGTCAACTACAGCGGTTCATCTGGCATATTGGTTGTCTCAGAAGCAACAGCGGGTGATTCTGGTTGACTCGGATGGGCAGATGAGTTCTAGCCAATGGCTCACAAAGATAGGAATGCCCTCTATTGTGATTGATGATCCCGATGATTTATTTGATCAAATTGGCAAACTTGCAGAAGAGTATGATTCAGTTGTGGTAGATTCCCCGTCGGTACTGGGAGAACCCGCTAAGTCAGTGTTGCTAAGTGTTGATCTGGCGCTTGTGCCCATCCAGCCCTCCAACTTGGATTTGCTTGCAGCTAAAGACATTGTTCGTCTGGTTCATCAGGCGCAGAAGATTCGTAAAGGATTGCCGAAAGCAGCAATGTTTCTTAGCCGTGCGTCGCGAGGAACGGTGTTAATGAGAGAAGCGCAGGAAGCGTTAAGCAAAACGCAAGGGTTTGTGTTGTTGAATTCCGTAATTTATCAGCGGCAGGCGATCGCTGATGCTCCTGGTCAAGCAGCAACTGTGTTCACCATGCCTGGTGAACCTGCGACTTCGGTTGCGAAAGATTATGACCGTTTGTTTGAAGAGGCGATGCAGTATGGCAAGGCGAAATAGTCTAAAGGATGAATGGAAGTTTGAGCCGGATCTGGCATCTGAGAACCAGAGCATTGCGATTAATGCAATCACCTTGCCGGACAGCCAACCTCGTCGCTACTTCGACCCGCAAAAGCTTCAGCAGTTGACAGAGTCTGTGCGTCAGCATGGCATTTTGGAACCTCTACTGGTACGTCCTACGGGTAAAGCCGGACTGTTTGAACTAGTTGCTGGGGAACGGAGGTTTAGAGCAGCTAAAGAAGTCGGGCTGACAGTTGTCCCTGTGACTATTCGGGAACTGAGCGATGAGGATTCTCTGCAACTTGCTTTAGTTGAGAACTTACAGCGGGAAGATTTAAACCCGGTAGAGGAGACTGAAGGAGTCTTGCAGCTACTGGCACTCAGGCTCAATATTCCCCGGATCGATGTTCCGCCTCTCCTTTATCGAATGCGAAATGGAGCGATCGGTAACATTAATCAAAACGTTTTGATTAACTCGGAAGCTCAAGCTGTAGAGACCGTATTTGCTGAGTTAGGGACGATTTCCTGGGAGTCTTTCGCTACGGCACGATTGCCCTTACTCCGCTTGCCCCCCGAGATTTTAGAGTCCCTCCGGAGTGGCAAAATCGCCTATACGAAAGCACAGGTAATTGCTCGCATTAAAGATGATCAGCAGCGACATCAGCTTTTGGCAGAGGCAACTTCGCAAGACCTTTCTCTCGCTCAAATTAAAGCGAAGATCGTGAGTCTCAAAGCGAGTGGGGGCGCTCCTGAAGAGGAAGATTCATCGTTGAAGGGGCAGATTGACGATGTTTTGCGGTTGGCAAAGCGATCGCAAGTATGGACTGACCCTAAGAAACAACGTCGATTGGAGAAGTTACTGGCAGAATTGAAAGCTCTAGTAGCTAATGCTGATTAAATCTTGGTTTTATTGATAGTCAGAAGAAACAGTACAAGCACCATCAGCCACTCAAATCATCGAGAAACTCAGAGGCTGGATCAACACCCGTGATGAGCAAGTAATCCCTGGCTCGGGTGCAGGCGACGTAGAGCAGGTGACGTTCTGTGTTGTAAACCTCCTCAAGGTCTGATTCGTCGGAAATACTTTCGATGCGCTCCTGTAGTGGCAGAACTTCATCGTCGCAAGCCATAACGACAACAACCCGAAATTCCAAACCCTTTGCCAAGTGCATCGTGCTAACGGCAACACAGCCTTGAGCTGGTACAACTCGACCGTCTAATTCAACAGGTGTTTCGCCTGACCGCTTGATGGCAGCGATCGCCCGCTCTATCTGCGGTTGGTCTCGCACAAAGATCCCGATTTCATCTGGCTGCATTCCTGCTGCGATTCGCTTTGCGATCCATTCTCCAACCAATTCAATTTCTGTTTCTGGATCATCGCAAATTTCAATGATGGGAGTCGGTCCATCAAAAACTGAGATGGTGCCGCCTCGTTGCTCCAAGTTACCATCGACATCCGCGATCGTGGTGGGGAGCAGACGATCTGCTGAAACCCGAATTTGGTGAGAGGTGCGGTAGTTGATCGTCAGTGCTTGCGATCGCCCCCGGATATCAACCCCTAGTGACTTCCAGGAAAAAGGCTGTTGGAAAATGCGCTGCCCCAAGTCTCCGGTAAAAAACAGGCTATCAGGGCGTTGTTTCCCCAGAGCTGCCAGAAATCGTAGTTCGGCAATGCCCATATCTTGGGCTTCATCGATGACGGCAAATTCAAACGGGTAGTCTCCGGTATCGATCAAATATTCTGTCACTCGCCGAAAAACGCCTGACCAGGTGATCTGTTGATGCTGATCTAACCAGGTAATGAGTTGCTGAAATACTTCCCAGAAAAGCTCCCGCTGCTTCCCACCTAGGCGCGTCTTCCGACCCAGACGGGGCACATCTCGGTAAGCCTCCCAGGTGTTGAGTTGCCACGCATCCACGACATCATTCCACTCGCCCCACAAAAATGACTCAGTAAACCGTAGATCAGGAATTCGGGTGGTAATCGCTATCAGGCGCGATCGCACTTGCTTGGGGTCAGCAATATGGGGTGAACCAAAGGCAGTGGTATAAAGTTCACGAGCTAGTTCCTGAATTGCTTCAACTCGAATCCGGCTCATGATGTCTGGCTCGTTGCCAACTAACCGTTGCAGCCGGATCTGTAGGGACTGCGCCAAGGCTGGCGAGAAGGTGGTGAGCAGGAGGTGAGCCGTGGGATGCTGACGCGCCAGGAAGACAACACGATGCAGCCCCACGATGGTTTTGCCGGTACCGGCTGAGCCTGAGATTCGGGTGGGTCCGCTGTAGTTGCGCTCAACCAGCGATCGCTGGCTGGGGTGGAGAAACACGGTCCACTTTTCCCAGGGGTATGCCAGCGCCCGCTCTAGTTCCTCAACGTTAGACATCACCCGGAAGCGGCGCTGAGCATCGGGATGATCGAAGGGATTAATATCAACCGCTACAGGAATCGGGCGTTGCGGTTTGCCCCCGGTTGCCAGTTCTAGCAGTGCCTCAGTTGCTTCTTGAGGTAGGTGGTCAGCCAGGTCAAATAAAGTATCTTCAGTGGCGTAATGGACATCCTTTAGCCACTCGGCGGGGATGCCATAGCTGAGGAGGTCATCGTCAGAGACACCAGCGAACAGTAAAGGTTTTGGCGCTACAGCAACAGGTCTGGCGATCGGCTTCTGGACGACAACCTCTTCAATGGTTTCGCGGATTTCGACCAGTTGAGCAGCGCCTGTTCTCGGGTGTCGTTCAATTTTGCGACGACTTGCCCA